>Ga0210009_1000042_pt1 | contig 146506 bp, 118 predicted proteins | sample CryGeyCG2114_065_FD_185457 | JGI IMG/M metagenome (GOLD analysis project Ga0210009, IMG submission 185457) | Groundwater microbial communities from aquifer - Crystal Geyser CG12_big_fil_rev_8/21/14_0.65 (SPAdes) (version 2) | ecosystem: Environmental > Aquatic > Deep subsurface > Groundwater ...
CAGCCCTGAAGAATAGGCTCTTTTTTCGCACCTCCCCACCGTCGTAGCCGGCCCAAACCTGCCAAATCCCATTTTTCGCAACCCCCTCATTTCATGTGTATCATAACCTATATATATGCTATAATTCGTTAAGATAGGAGGCTGCATGCAAATACCACGAATCCGGCAGGACCAAGCGCAACGACTCAAGCGACAGGCCGCTTTGGGGCGGGCTTTGATCCGCTTCCGCGGCCCATTTGTCCCAGGCTGGCTGCACCTTCGCTACACCGAGTGTCGAAAGGGCGGTTGCAAGTGCACCAAGGGCGAGCCCCACGGGCCTTTCCTCTATGCCACCGTCCTGCTCAAAGGCAAGAAGGTCTACCGCTATGTGGGCAAGCCAAGCGACGCAGCTTTGGCCCGCAGGATCAAGAACTACCAGGAGTTCCGGGAAAAGCTCGCCGAGTTCAGGAGGCTACACCGGGAAATGGAGGTGGATTGGAAGAGGCTCGAGCACAGCCTGACCAAGCGTCCGACCAAGTAGATCAGGGGGAAGGCCTCGTCCTGCCTGAAGCGCTGGTCAAGACGATCCAGCACTTCGCCCCGGACTTCCTGCCTGCGTTGGCGCGCGTCAAGGACCCGCGCAACCCGGACTTGATCGACTACGCCATCGAGCACCTGCTGCTGGTGGGCATCCTGTCGTTCATGGTCAAGGCGGGCGCGCGGCGCAACATCAAGTACCTGCTGGGGACCCGGGACTTCATTGAGAACCTCAAAGAGATCGGAGGCATCCTCTATCCTGAGACCTTCTTCCCCGACACCCTGCCGCACGGGGACACGCTGAACTACCTGCTGGAGCGGGTCGCCGTGTCGCGCATCGAGGACCTGCGCACGCTCGTGATGCGCGCGCTTCTGCGCGGCCGCTGCCTCGAGAAGTTCCGCCTCCTGGACACCTACTACCTCATCGCCGTCGACGGCACGGGCTGCCTGACCTTCACCGAGAGGCATTGCCCCCATTGCTTGAAGAAGACGAAAGACGGGAAGATCCTCTACTACTACCACCCCGTCCTGGAGGCCAAGCTGGTCACGAGCAACGGCATGGCCTTTTCGATTGCGACCGAGTTCATCGAGAACGAGGCCGAGGATGTCGCCAAGCAGGACTGCGAGCAAAAGGCCTTCCACCGGCTGGCGAAGCGGATCAAAAGCGACTTCCCCCAGTTGAAAATATGTCTGCTGCTCGACAGCCTCTACATGGGCGAGCCGATATTTAAGGCCTGCGCGGACAACCGCTGGGCCCACATGATCACATTCAAAGAGGGGAGCATGTCGGCGGTGTTCAAGGAGTACGAGACGCTTAAGGGGTTGGCCCCCGAAAACCATCTCAACGCCAGGGACCTGAGCGTCAGGAGGAAGGAACGCCGGCAGACATTTTTCTGGATCAACGAGGTCCCGACGGACGCCGAGCGGAATCTGAACGTCCTGGAGTGCACGGACATTACCGCGGGGGAAAAGCGCCGTTTTGTGTGGGCCACCAACATCCCAATCGACGCGAACCGCGTCGTAGAGATTGCCAACGAGGGAGGACGACTGCGCTGGAAAATAGAAAACGAAGGCTTTAACCGACAGAAGAACGGCGGCTACGGACTGGAGCACGCCTTTTCCATGGACAACACGGCGATGAAGAGCTTCTATGTGCTCTTGCAGATCGCGCACATCTTCGACCAGTTGATGGAAAAGGGAAACCTGCTGCGGGAGCGCATTCAGGAAACAATGGGCAGCCTGAAAGTATTTTCGCGGATGCTGTGGGCGGAACTGACGCACAGTGTGGTAAATCCCGACCGGCTTCGCGCCCTGCTGGCGCGACGCATACAGATCCGATTTGATACCAGTTAGGTCCCCAGTGCCGTCCGTGTTCCGGTCCGCCGTGCCGCCGCCCTAGCCCAAACCAAACCCAACACGAGCCCCTTTCCCGGGGCTTGCGGATGAGATTTTCCCCAGCGGTGCTACCCCGTCGAATCGGCCTCGCGAGTCCCTGCCGGCTCGCCACGACGGCGCCGCAGAGGCGCCGGTTCGTCGGCCCTGTATTAAGGTAAACGGACTTGACAAGGGCCCGCTTGGCGGCTATTTTGTTATCTAACGCCGGCCTCCCGTACCCGGGGGTCGGCTTTCGATTGAGAGGTTCCGGTTTCATGAGGCAAGCGTCTGTGCGCTGGCCGGTCGCTTTGGCGGTCGCCGCGCTGATATCCGGCATTCTCGGAGAAGGCCTTCTCTTCTTCCGTGCGCAGGCGCGCGAGGCGGAACGGCTGCTTTCCGAGGATTTTAAGGTGCTGGTCTTCCTCCGCGAGGGGGTCGACGAAGCTCTCGCCTCCGTCGTTCAGGAGCGAGTGGTCGCGATGCCGGAAACGGCCTCGAGCGCTTACGTCACGCCGGAAGAAGCGCTGTCGAGAGTCGAGGCTCGGGATCCGACCGTTTTCCGCTCGGTCGCGGTGATCGGGGAGAATCCTCTTCCCGGTTCCTTGGAAGTTGTTTTGCACGAGCGTGCCGTCGCCTCCGTCGCGGAGTTCGCCGACCGCATCCGGGCTTTCGACGAAGTCGACGAGGTCGTCTTCAAGCCGCTTCAGGCGCGCGTGCTGCTTCAGATTCGATTCTACGAGCGTTTCGCCTCCATGGCGACGACCTTGGCGGCCGCGGCGGCGTCTTTGTGGGCGGCGTGGGCGTTCGCCGTTTTCCTTCGCGCCCGCCGGCCGCTTGAGGCCTGGCGGGAACCGCTCAAGGGCGCCGGTGTCTCACTGGCCGCCGCGGCTCTGGGGATGGGTGTTTGCGCGTGGCTTGCGGTTCCGGGGAGCGACGGGTGGATTTCGGCGAGCGTCGGCTGGACGGGACGCCTGTGGCTTTTGTGTCTGGCGGCGGCGGCCGGCGCCGCGCTTTCGCTCCGGGGCGGCGATGACGGACGAAAACCTTCCGCCGGACGCGAACGGCGGAGGATCGCCGCGATCTTCGCGGCCGCGACGATTTTGCTGCCGTCCGGAGGCGCCTTCGCGGCGTCGGTTCGTTCGAAGCGGCAGGAGCTTCAGCAGGTGACGCAGCAGTTGGAGGAACAGAAAAGAGCCGTGGACGCCAAAAGGCGGGAGAAAGAGGAGGCCGAGCGCCTTCTGCGTAAGTTTCGCGGAGAACAGCACGGCGCCGCGTCCCGCGTAAAGAAGCTCGAAGGCAGCCATCGCGAAATCGACGATGAGCGCTTGCGGCTGGACGCGCGGCTGCGATCCTTGAAGACCGCGAGTCAGGGCAACCAATCCCAGCTTGCCCGCGAGGTCGGGGAGTACCGTAAAACTTCGAACGGGTGCGACGGGTTCTATGGGAGCGATTCTCTCTGGGAGGAGGCTTTTCGGCGTTCGGCGATTCGGGATAAGACTCTGTATCTGGCGCAGCTGCGGATGATGGATTCCGACGCGTTCGGCGCCCGCAACGAGGCGATGGTTCAGAGCGAAAAAATCCAGCGGAAAGCGATGCTCGAACGGCGCCGCCTCAGAAGCGCGGAGCAGGAGATCGCCCAAACGCGGGCGAGCGTAAATCGCGCGGCGAAGGACGTGGTCGCGGCTGAAAAGCGTTTAAAGTCCCTCGAGGCTTCCGCGCGGGAACTGGCGAATCTGATCCGGGAACTGACCGAGCGTCAGGCGCGCACCGGAAAGAAATTCGGCGACGCTCCGACGGTCGCGAAGGGGTCGCTCCCCTGGCCCGTTTTGGGTCAGGTCGCGCAGCGATTCGGAAAGCAGCGCGTTCCGGAACTCGCAACCTGGACGATTCATAACGGCATCGAAATTTCGGCCCGCGCCGGCAGCGAGGTTCGTCCCGTCCGTTCGGGGACGGTGATTTTTTTGGGACCGTTCCGTTCGTACGGAAACGTGATCATCATCAATCACGGAAAAGGGTTTTACAGCATCTACGGCCATCTTTCCGAGCTCCGTCCTTCCAAGGGACAGCGGGTCAAAACCGAGACGGTTCTCGCTTCGGTCGAGCCCGGGGGCGGCCGGATCTATTTGGAATTCCGTCAGGGCGGGAAGGCGTTCGATCCCGTTCCATTTTTAACGAGCGGCAGCGTTCGGAAACGATAGGCGCAAGGGAGAGCATCATGAAAGCGGTGTGGCGAGCACGAATAAAGACATATGCGGTGGGCGCGGGAATTTTGGCGTTGGGGGTGTGGCTGCTGCCGCGCGCGTACGCATCGGCGGATCGAACCTACGAGCAGTTGAAGGTTCTCGTCGACGTCCTCGACTACATTAAGGAAAATTACGTCGAGGAAGTCGAAACCCAATCCCTCGTACACGGAGCCGCTCGCGGGATGGTCGGGACCCTTGATCCGTTTTCCCAGTTCATGGATCCTGAACTCCATAAGGAGATTAAGACCGAAACGGAGGGCCAATTCGGCGGACTCGGCATCCGGATCGGCATGCGCGAAGAATGGCTCACGGTCATTACGCCGCTTCCGGGAACCCCTGCCTACCGGGCGGGCGTACTGCCCCAGGACCGGATTATCAAGATCGAGGACGAAAGCACTCAGGGCATCTCGCTGACCGACGCGGTGAAGAAGCTTCGGGGAAAGCCCGGAACCACGGTGAAGATCACGGTCGCCCGCGACAACAGCAACGACGAGAAGCAGCACGACTGGTCGACGCATGACATTTCGATCACGCGGGAAGTCATCAAGATCGAAAGCGTGCAGTCCCGGATGCTTGAGAATAAGACCGGGTACGTGAAGATCGCGGAGTTCAGCGCGCACACTTCCGACGACACGATGGAGGCTCTGGAGAAGTTGAAGAAGGCCGGATCGACATCGTTGGTCCTCGACTTGCGCAACAACCCCGGGGGGCTCCTGACGGCCGCGGTCGACGTGGCGTCGTTCTTCCTTGGGGACAACAAGCTGGTCGTGTATACGCAGGGTCGCCAAGCCGAGAACCGGCAGGATTTCCGCGCCGGATCCCGGTCGCCCTATTCGCATATGCCGATGGTCGTTCTCGTCAACGGAGGGTCCGCGTCGGGAAGCGAAATCGTCGCGGGCGCGCTGCAGGATCACAAGCGCGCCGTGGTCGTCGGGACGCGAACGTTCGGAAAGGCGAGCGTGCAGTCGGTGATCCCGCTTGCGGACGGGTCGGGGCTGCGGCTGACGGTCGCCAAGTACTATACGCCCGCGGGCCGTTCGATCCACCGGGACGAGAAGAAAAAAACGGGCGGCATCTCTCCGGACTTTGAGGTCGCCGTTACCCGCGAGATCGAGGTGAAGCTGCAGGCTCAGGGCGAGTTGATTTACGAAAACGGCAAGGAGGCGGAATCCGTGGTCGACAAGGGAAAGCGGGTTCCCGACTCCGTGCTGGATCGCGCGCTGGAACTGCTGAAGGCGCGCGAGGTTCTCAGCAGCCTGAGCGTCACCGACGGTTGATGCCATCCGTTCTGGGAATCGAGACCTCTTGCGATGAGACGTCGGCGGCCGTCGTTAACGGCCGCCGCGTCCTGTCCAACGTAATCTCCTCCCAGATCGATCTCCACAGGGCTTACTCCGGAGTCGTTCCCGAAATCGCGAGCCGGGCTCATTGCGAGCGCATCGGCGGCGTCGTGCGCGCCGCGTTAAAGGACGCTTTCGGGGAGCGCGCCGAATCCCTTCCGTTGCGGCGGCTCGTCACAGCCGTGGCCTATACCCGAGGTCCCGGATTGGCGGGCGCGCTGCTGGTCGGAAAAACCGCCGCCGAGGCGCTCGCGCGCGCGAGCGGACTGCCCCTGATCGGAGTCAACCATTTGGAGGCGCATGCCCTCGCGATGGATTTGCGGGAGAAGGTCGCGCCCCCGTTCCTATCGTTGGTCGTTTCCGGGGGGCATACGGAACTCATATCCGTCCGCGGACCGGGTCGTTATCGCGTGCTGGGCCGAACCCGGGACGACGCCGCGGGCGAAGTCTTCGACAAGGTCGCCAAGTTGCTGCGTTTGGGGTATCCCGGGGGGCCGGTCGTGGACAGACTCGCGCGGGAGGGGTACGCCGCCGCGATCGCGTTTCCAAGAGCGTCTGTTCCCGGTTTCGACTTTTCTTTTTCCGGGTTGAAAACCGCCGTGCTTTACCACGTTCGGGACGCGGGTTTTTTGGGAGAAGGACGCGTGCGTCCAGGAGACCCGGTCGTTCGAAAGCCTCCGAAGCGTTTTATCGCGGACGTGTGCGCTTCGTTTCAGGAGGCGGTGGTCGATTCCCTCAGCGACCGGGCTCTCGCTGCCGCGAAATCACTGGCCGTTCGCCGCATCGTCGTGGGAGGCGGCGTCGCCGCGAATTCCCGATTGCGCGACCAACTCGCGGTCCGGGCCCGCGAGGCCGGGATGCGGGCCTATTTCCCTCCATTGTCTCTGTGCACCGACAACGCGGCGATGATCGCGTACGCGGGAGGACTGAGGCTGGCGGCGGGTCGCAAGGCCGGTACGCTTGCCGTCGATCCCGCGCTGATCGTTCGAGGGTGGGCCCCGTGAGGGAGCTCCAACTTTGGGTGCTGCCCAACAACGGCTACGATACGGTGCCGACGATGCGAGAGCATCTGGCTCCCTTTCGCCGGGAGCATCCGGGACTCGGACTTGGAATTTGGGTGCGGACCGAGGAGTCGATGTGGCGGCATTTGTTCAGGCTGCTCAAGAATCCGCGCCAAAAGCCCCGCCCCGACCTCGTGCAGATCCCGTCTCATTGGACGGGGACGTTTGCGCGTCTGGGGCTGCTTCAAGAATTGGGAGCTTTGGACCCCGCGCTCGATCTTTCCCGCTGGCCGGCCGCTCTTCGCGATCATTGCCGTGCCGGTGAAGGAGGGAATGTCTATTCGCTTCCTTGGTGGATCGGAGTGCGGGTTCTGTATTACCGCAAAGACGCTTTGCGGCGGGCGGGAGTCGATCCCGTTTCGGATCTCGGCGACTGGGAAGGGCTGCGGGGCGCGTGCCGCCGTCTTGCCGCGAAGTGGAAGTCCTCGACGGGGCGCACGCATCCCGTCGCGAATCCGAACCCGCGGGAATCGATTTCCCTCCGCGATGTGGCGCCCTGTGTTTGGGGGCGAGGCGGAGATTTTTTCGCGTCCGACGGGTCGCGCTCGCTTCTCCAGCGGGAGGCGTCGTTCCGAGGGGTCGTCGACTATTTCGATTTGGTGAGAAACGGTTGGATGCCGTTGAAAGGGCCCAGCGGGCTCGCCCCGCGGGATTTGTTCGACGGGAGCGCGGCGATGCAGATTTCGGGCAGGCTTCCACGCGGACTTCCCGGCCGCGCCGTCGCGCGCCGCGCGGCGGAGCGGGCCCGTGAGGAGTTGGGAGCCGTCCCCTACCCGAATGCGGGGGGGAGGACGCTTCTCACGTCGCAGAATTTGGCGATTCCGGCCGATTCCCAATTGCCGCGGGAATCCTTCGCTTTGCTGCGGGAACTCGCGTTTGGAGTTTCGGGGGCGTCGTATGCGGCGGCGATCGGCGCGCTGCCTTCGACCGAGCGGGGAACCGACGAGGCGCTGCAGGGATATCCGGCGTTGGAGAGGGCCTTCCGGAATTCGTTGGACCGGGCCAGGATGCTTCCCTCGATCGGATCATTCGGAACGCTCGAGAAGGTGTTTGATCGCACGATGGACCGCTTGGTGCAGGAGGTTGTGGGGGGGCGCTGCGACGAACGGAGTATGCGCGAGGAACTGATCCACGCGGGAGCGGAAATCGACTACATCCTGAGTTTGAGCGGCGACGGAGCATGACGCGAGGAAGTGCCGCTTCCCTGCGCCGTTGTAAGGCGGCCGAATGAGCAGTACGGCCGGAATCCGCGAGTCGCTTTACGGTTTTCACAAGGAACTCAATCATCATATCTCCGGCGAGGATGAGATGCTTTCCCGGGGGCTCCGTCTCATCGCGGACCGCGTCAAGGCCGAACGCATCAGCGTGTTTATGCTCGCTCCCAGGCGCCGGGAATTGACGCTGAAATTCACTTTTCACGCGGGCTTGATGCTGGAAATGGTCGAGGAAATCCATCTGACCGAAGGCGGACCTCTCTGGAAGCTGGTTCACGGCCGGAAGCGGATGCAGAGCTACTCCTCTCCGCACGCGGTTCTGTACGTTCCTCTTCGCTGGTCTTCCGGCGGCGACGAGGCCGCGTTGGGCGCGCTGCGTTTTGAGCGGGTTTCCAGCCGAAAAACCTTCGGGGCGGTTGAACGCGAATTCGCGTTTCTCCTGGCCGCGGAATTAGCGCAAAACTTGTACCGGACCCGCGTGGCCCAGGCGCTCCAGCGTCAACTCAAACGGCTGGAAGCGTTGACGGACCTCGCCGCCGTGTTCGCGAGTTCCCTTCGCGTCGAAGACGGGCTGAAACTGATCCTCCAGGGGATCGTTCAGCACTTCGAGCTCGACCGGGCGCGATTGTATCTGGTGGACCGTGAAAAGGAATTTCTGCGCGGGGAATTGAGCGTGGACGTTCGCGGGAAAGTTCGGACGCTTCGCGAGGAGACGGTCTCCCTCGAAGACTCGAGCCATCGGTTCGCGCGGATTCTCAAGGGCGACTCACCGGATTCGATGATGAAGCATTATGAAGAACGGGTGCTGCACGTCCCACTGGCCGTGCAGGGTCAGAAGATCGGCCTGCTGATCGTGGACAACTTGATTTCTCAGGAAACGGTCGCCGGCGAGGACATCGGTTTGCTGCGGTCGTTCGCCGGGCAGATCGCGTTGGCGGTTGATAACGCCCGATTGTTCGAGGAAGTGCAGGCGCTTTCGTTGTACGATAGCCTCACGGGACTTCCGGTTCGGCGCTATTTCAATCAGCGCTTTCAGGAAGAACTGTACCGCGTCGAGCGGAGCACGGAACCGCTTTCGATCGCGATGATCGACGTCGATTTCTTCAAGAGCATCAACGACTCCTACGGCCACCAGATCGGGGATCAAGCGTTGAAAAAAATCGGAGTCGTGATCAACAAGCGCCTGAGAAAAATAGACTTTCCGGCGCGGTTTGGAGGAGATGAGATTTTGATTTTGCTGCCTCAATCGAAAGCGGAAGACGCGGCCAAGATTATGGAGCGCCTTCTCGGCGACATTCGGGATATCCGCATCCCGGTATCCTTCGCGCGTGCGGGGGAGGTTCGGCTGACGGCTTCGATCGGCATCGCGGCCTATCCGGAGGACGCCCGTTCCGCCGATGATCTGATCGCTAGGGCGGATGAGGCGCTCTATTGGGTGAAATCGAAAGGCCGCGACGGGATCGCGACCTTTCAGGATTCGGTTCGCGAACGTTCGGGGCTGCGGCGCAAGGAGGCGGCATGAGAAGCGCCGCCCTGTTTCTCTCCTTCGCGCTCGCCGCGGTTTCCGCGGTCCGTGCGTCCAACGACGACGTCTCCTTCGATGCGCGGGGCATTGCAATGGGCGGCGCGGGCATGGCCGACCCCGGCGGATTTTCCGGATTGACGCTGAACCCCGCCGCGCTCGGAGGCGTTCGCCGTCCGATCGCGGGGATGGGCATTCGCCGTTTATTCCACACCCCCTCGGGCCCCGCCGACCTAAGCGGCATGGACATCGGCGCCGCGTTCCCGATCGATGAGGCCGCGGTAAAGGGGGCGCTCGGATTCTCCTGGACGCACGATGTCAACGAACCGATTTCCCTGGACCGCACCACGGCACTGACCTACGCGACGCGTTCTTGGCGTGAGATCGGTGCCGGAATTTTCGACGTGGGCGTTACGCTGAAGTCGATTCGCCGGGACGGCCGCGCGTTCGGCGGCGAAACCTCGAAAGCGACCGTCGATATAGGATCGCTTTTCCGCTGGGGGGAGGATCAATCGATCGGTTTTTCGATGTTGAACTTGACCCGCCCGCGGACGTCGCTCGGGACCCTTTCGGATCGGGCCCCCTTCATCGCGAAGCTGGGATACGCGCGGCGCATCCGCAGGTTTACGGTCGTCGGGGACCTCAGCAAGCGGGAGCCGTCCGCGAATCACCGCGGAACCGCGTCCGCGTCGGGCGGACTTGAGTACTCGTGGGCGACGGCGAAGCAGGGGTTGTTCACCGCCAGAAGCGGGATGAACCTGGGGAGCACCTCCCGGTCCTGGAGCGCGGGCTTGGGATGGAGCGCTTTGGGCGCGCAGGTGGACTACGCGGTGAGAGTCCCGCTCTCCAACGGCTCCCGATGGAGTCACGGATTCAGTTTGTCCTACCGCTTCGGTCAATGGGACCCGGAGGCGGAGTACGAACGACTGCTCTCGAGCGAGTTGTCGTACCGCCGCGATCTGACCCGGGCGTTGGAAGCCGCCGAGGTCAAGCAGTGGAAGCTCGCCGAGGATCTGCGCGCGATGCGTGAGGAGATTTCCGACCTCCGCCTCGGGATCGCGGATCGCGAGGCCGAGGCGGGGCTTGCCAAGGAAAAGATGCGCTCCGCCGAGCGGGCGTTGCGCCTCAAGCAACTCGAGGACCGACGCCGCGAGGCGGAAAAACGGCTCGAGGAGATGCGCGCGAATCAGGAGCGCATGCGCTTAGCCAACAAGCAGGGGCTTTTCGACGCGGATTGGAAGACTTTTTCCGACATGAAGCTGCAGGGCGTCAGCGAGATCACCCTCATCGATTATTTGAAGAAAATGCTCCGCACCTACAAGGGGACGGGAGTCGATCTGGGTCAGGCCAACCGGGAATTACAGCGGTTAAACCGCTCCCAATAGCCCTCCAGGCTTAACAATTCCGTTATCGCGATAGCCTTTCCACGCTCTACACTATCGGTGCCGACCGGGGATCCCGCGGATCCGCCGGTCGTCTTGTATGGAAGGCAACAGCCCCGAAGAACTTCAGCGCGAACTGGATCGGCTTTGGCAGCGCGTGACCCACGGCCCCCCCGAGGGGATGCCGTCGGCGCCCCCGACGGCATCGTCCGATTTTATTTTCGCCGATAGCCCGTCGATTACTCAAGAGGCCTCGATGGAGGCGATCTCCCTGGTGAAGCGTCAGCATCGTTCCGAGGTGCTCCGGCTTAAGCAGCTCGTCGAACTGAAGGATCAGAGCGTGCGGGAGCTTAAGAGCCGTCTGGCCGAAACCGAAACCGATCTCCAGCGGATGCGCGCCGCCTCACAGAGGCAGGAGGAAGCCGTTTATCAGGAAGTCCTCAATGTTTCGGCCGAACTGGACTCGGCGCGCAAAGGGCTCGACGAGCAGGCGCGGCGGCACGAAGAGGAGCAAAAAGTCCTGCGATCGATCGCGGAGAACATGCGGCGTCAACTGGCCTCCGAGGCGACGCGCTGGCGCGAAGCGGAGCACTCTTGGAACGAGCGCGAACAGCAGTACTTGTTGGAACTTCGGGAACTGCAGACCCGCGCGGAACGGCTGCAGCAGCAAAGCGCGAAGGGCGAGGTTCAGGCGGCGCGCTCGCACGGGGAGCTCTCCGAGGCGAAGAACGCCATCGAAAAGACCCTCGCGGAACTGCTGCTCGAGCGTCAGGAACGGGAGACGGCGGCGAAGGAACGGGACAAGGCGCTGGCTCGCGTGAAGGAAGTGGAGGAGCACGTTCTGGAACTGCAAAATCTTTGGCAGGAGGAGCGGGCGCAGTGGCAGGAGCTGTGGGATCGCGAGCGCTCGACTTGGGAGAGTCAACGGCAGCAGTTTCGGGCCTGGGAGGAGCGGGTCCAGAAACAGCGCGAAGACTTTCATCAGAATCTCGAGAAGATGGAGGAGCGGGACACGACGCACGCCGGCAACATGGCGGAGGTTCTGCGCAAATCGAGCGACTCGGTCGAGAAGATCAATACGCTTCTTCGCAGCGCCGCGGAGACCGCGAAGAACGCGGCGACGACGGCCGCCGTCGCCGCCCTCGGTCCCCGGCCGATCTTCCCGGGGTTGCGATTTCGAAGCTGGCGGGCGGTCGTCGCCGCGGCAGCCGTCGCCGTCCTGTTGGCGGCGTCCGTACCGGTCTATCGCTATATGACCCGGTTTGAAGCGGTGTTGGCGAGTTCGCATGCGATCGAGTCGACCAATCCGACCGGCATCGCCTACGACGGGAACGTCGTCTGGATCTCGCAATGGGACGGACGCCTGACCTCCGTCGACCCGAAGGACCCTGCCGTTCCTCTGCGGACGCTTCGGGTGAACGCGAAGGCGCCCTATCACCCCGCGGGCATGGTCCTCTGGGGGGAAAAGCTCTATTCGTTGGACACCGGCCAAAGCCGGATCTTCCGCCATTCGCTCGCCGCCCCCGAAACCGTCGAGGAAAGTTGGCCGACCCCCGGCCCCGCGCCGACCGCGTTGGCTTCGGACGGTCAGAATCTGTGGACGTACGACGCCGCCACGCGGCAGATGTACCGGCATTTGGGGGAGGGGCCCCAATCCCAATCCGAGCCGTATTCCATTCCCTCCGATCTCGCTCCGAGCGCGATCGCCTGGCATCGCGGGGAGTTGTGGCTGGTCGACGCAAAGCAGTCCCGGCTTCTTATTTTCACGCGCAACGGTCGGGTGCTCGAGCTTCAGCGCTCGACCCAACTCGCGGAACCGCTCTCGGCCATTTTGCTGACCCAGACGCTGGGGGATGAGGGCGGGTCCCAGCTGGAACTGTGGGGGCTTTCTGTGCCTTCTGTGGGGCTTCCGACCTTCAAGAAATTCCGGATACGGAAGTAGTATCGTAAGGCGTGTCCCGACGCCTCCGCTTCAACGCGGCGTTCGTCGCCGCCGCTGTCTTCCTTCTCTGTTGGTTTTCTCCGGCCGACGCGGATACCTTTTGGCATCTGAGAACCGGCCGGTTGATCGTCGAAACCGGTCTCCCCCGGGTCGATCCTTTTTCTTTCGCGTTGGCGGGACGTCCGTGGGTCGCGTTCGAATGGCTCTCGCAGGTTCTGTTCTGGGTTTGGTTTAAAGTTCTGGGCGCCGGAGGGTTGGTCGCGCTGAAGACAGGATTGTGCGTCGGCGCATTTGTTCTCGCGTTCGTCACGGTTCGAGAAAAACCGGCGCTTTCCGCGACGCTTGCCGCCGCCGCCGCTTTCGGCGCGCGCGGGTTTTTCGTGGCGCGCCCCTACGCGTTCGATCACCTGTTCTTCGCCGGGACTCTGTTCGCGTTATGGAACCGCGACCTATCGCGTTCTCCCGGAAAGTTGATGTGGTTTTTTCCGGCGGCAACCGCCCTGTGGGCGAATCTGCACGGGGGTGCCGCCTTCCTCGGACCGTTCGCGCTCGGGTGCGCCTTGGGGGCGGAGAGAGTCGCCGGGAGCCGCGTCGACTGGAAACGATGGGGTTCGGTTTGGCTGCTCTCCCTCGCGGCGGTCTTGCTCAACCCGTATGGATGGGGAGTGGTCGAACACTTTTGGGGCACGCTGACCTTCCCCGCTAAGGACCTGATCTACGAATGGCGCCCTGCGGGGTCGCAATTCTATGGGATTTACGGGATTTTTTGGGTCGCGTCTTTGCTGTCGCTCCCGTCGCTGTGGAAGCGGCGCCCTCGTGCCGCCGTCTGGCTCGGCTTCGCGGCCGTCTCCTCGGCGGGGATGCTGAGAAACATCCCGCTGCTGATGCTTGCCGCAGTCCCCGCGCTTTCGGAAATCTTGGGAGCGATTTCCGATCGCCCCATTTTTAGACGCCTTCGTCTTTCGGACCCCGTACTCGCCGTTTCGATGCCAGCGGCCTTGCTCGCGGCGTTCTGGCTGCATACGGAACTCGTTTTTCCCCACCGCGCGTTTGCGGCCTCCGTTTCGCTGAAGGTCCCTCTGGAAGGCGCCGTTCGCTTTCTTGAGCGGGAAGGGGTCGAGGGACGCGGATTCAATGAGTACGAAGCGGGAGGGGCTTTGATTTATCGGACGGGTCCCGGCCGAAAGGTATTCCTCGACGGCAGAAGTCTCGAGTACGGACCCGAACTCCTGCGCCTCGGATTTTCCTGGTATCGTCCGGAATCTTGGAAGGAACTCGACGCGCGCTGGAACTTTGATTACGCGGTGCTGCGAAGCCATCCTTCCGGCGCGTACACCGCGGCGGTGCTCGACGCGTCCGAAGCGTGGGGGCTCTCCTATTGGGACGACGAGGCGATGGTCTACCTGAAGCGGAACGGACGGAACGCGTCGCTTTTGTCCCGGCGGGAATATGCGCTTCTGCAGCCCGGACGATCAAACCACCAATATATCGGCGCCATTTTGGCTTCACCGCGCGCGCGCAAGCGTCTGCTCGCGGAATTAGATCATTCCTTAATAGACGCACCCTCTTGCGCCAACGCCCTCCAATTGAAAACCTTCATTCTGGTCCAGACGGACCGGATCGCTTCGGCGCTGGAAACGGCCCGTAAAGCGGTCGAGGTTCACCCTGAACAGTCCCAGGCGCATTTTCTGGAGGCGTGGGTTTTGGAGGCGTCCGGGGACGCGCAGGGGGCCGAGTCCGCTTACCGAGAAGCCCTTTCACGAGTGGGCCGGCGGGCGCGCCCGACGCTTGGGGCGGATATTCTCAACAATTTGGGCAGACTCCGGGAGACGGTCGGAGACCGAGACGGCGCTTTGCGTCTGTACCGGCGGTCGGTCGCCTGGAACCCCCGGCAGGGGCACGCGTTGCGCAATATCGCGCGACTGGATCGATAGCTGGCATTATTCGCAGATCAGCGCAATACTTTCTTTAACCCCGGTTAACAAAAGCGAAACCGGGCGGGGATACACTGACCGTACAATTAGAGGCAGGAAGCGGAAAGTTTTTCGACTTCATGATGCGACACCGGAGCCGCTCAAAGGCAACCAGCACAACGCACGGGCTAATCAGCGCCGTGCGTCCGTTTGCCGTGTTGGCCGTGCTCCTGAGCGCGGTGTCCGCACCGTTCGCCCAGCAGGTGTTCATCGATGGGATGTGGGTGCACAAGGCGAGCCAGTGCGCCGCGACCGGCTCCAACAACGAGAGGCTTTTGTGCGGATCCGGGTTCCGTCCCGCGAGTCCGGTCGATTTCAACCTTTCGAACGATCCGCACGTCGAATTCTCTTCGAGCGTGGATCCGATTTGTTCCCAACCGGCGACCGTCGCCAAGTTTCCGACCGGGACCAACGCGAACAACGTCTGCAACAAGAGCGTCGCTCTTTGCGCGAAGATCGGTTGGGCGAACACGCAGTCCGGAAACTCCAAGTTCGCCCTAGACTTCGTTTCGTTCGAGCTCTTCAAATTCACTCCCGGCGCGAATCCTCTGGCGCCTGAGTCGACGCCCCCGCTGCGGACCTTCTTCGTGGACAACCCCGGGTTTATCGCCGCGGGGACGGATTCCGACACCGGCTGCCCGGGGGGCGGAACCGCCTGTATCCCGATGTGCGTCCTTTGGGACGGCTCGATCAACATCCAGGGAGAGTTCGGAAAGTCGAACGGCGAGTACGGGTTTCGCGCAACGGTCGCGACGAATCAAACCGGTGCGAGCGGCAACATCAACATCACCCAGACCCGCGCGTTTCCCGGCGGATTCACGAAGGACTCTACCGGCGCGGTTGTGGATGAAAAGCCGATTCATGTCGACGTTGTGGACGTACATGTCGTTCGAACCTCGCCGACCGTGGTCGGGACCCTGACCGGGGTCGCCGCCGAGCCCTACAACATCACGTACCGCCTGTCGAAAGATTCCACGATGTACATTTCGATTCATCAAACGGATTCGGCGCTCAATTTGCCCAACATCCGCAGCGTCGTTGCCGGTCTGCCCCGGGTCGGCGAGGGGATTCCATCGGGAACGCTGCAAAACGGCGATTCCTGGAATGGGCGCTTCGAGAACGGGGATTTGGGTCCTCCCGGGGTGTACCTCGCCACTTTGCAGGCTTTTGCCATCGACCAATACGGCGCGGATTTGAGCGCTCCGACCACCCGCCAGGTCGCGTTGGACACGCTTCAGATCACCGACATCCGGGTTCAACCGTTGACCGAGCAGTCGACCTCCTTGGCGGTTCTCAGTTACCTGCTCACGGAGCCGGCGACGGTCTTTATTGATATCTACCCTCCGGGGACCCAGTTTCTGAACGGGCTCAACAACGTGAGCAGCATCCCGGATATGGGCGCGGCGACGACCCTCGGGCTTCAAGGCGTGACGAAGAACTTCGTGCCGTGCTTGTTCGACGCGGACGGTCTGCCCAACGGCGCCGGGTCGACGGCAACCTGCGACAATCCCGCCTCGCTGATCCGCCATATCGAGGAGCAGAAAGATTTCCGGAAGTCCGTCATCAGTTTCTGGGACGGGCGCGATTCCACAGGCAAGGTCATGCCCGACGGCGATTATGTTTTTGTGCTGTACGCGTCGCTCCCGTCGCAAAACGGAGCGATTTTCCGGAGCAGCACGAACGACAAGCGGGTTTGGTCGACGAACGCGCGCAGCGGTTTCCTTTCGATCACGCGCGGCCTCGTGACCATCAGCCAGGTCGGGCCGGCGTCGACCGTGATCGGGTCCTCACCGCCGGTCGCGGGACTCGATCCGTTTACCTTTAGTTATTCGTTGTCGCGGGAGTCGTTGGTGACCCTGAAGGTTTTCGACGCGGCAGGAACCACGCTCGTGAAAACCTTGGTGAACAACGAGATCCGGCCCGGCAACTTTCTCAATCGGGAGCGGTGGATTATTCCGACCGGCGACAACGGGCTCTTCCTTTCTTCAGGGAGCTATCTCGTTCAATTGACGGCCGCCGATCCGCTCTTTCCGACAAAGATTTCAACGACGACGGCGTTGTTTCCGATCAACTTGTTCCGGATTACCGACGTGCTTTCCACCCCGTTGTTGACGGGATCGACCGATGTGGTGACCTTGAGTTATCAGTTATCCCAGCCGATGAACGTCGCGTGGAGCCTTTATCCTCCGGGGACCGTCGTGGCCGGTTCGACGGGGACGTGGCCTCCGTGCGGATCTCTCGAGCCGTCCGCGAACTGCGGGCAGATCACCAACGGGGGCAATCCCGTCACGCCTCTGCTCACGATCAAGGGGATGCGCCCCGGGCGACTCCGCATCACCGAATTCTGGGACGGACGCGGCTCAAACGGACTCTTTATCCCGGACGGAACCTATCTCTACACGCTGACGGCGCAATCGACCACGACGCCCAAGTATTTCGCGACGGACCAGGTCATCGGGACTTTGACGGTCGCCCGCGGTTCCATCGTGTTCCCGATTTTCAGCATTACCCCGACGTTCCCGGTCTTGTTCAACTCGAGTCAGACGATTTCGCTCCCTCCCTACGAGATCGATTACTCGTTGACGCGGCAGTCTTCGGTTACGATCTCGCTGCTGTCGACCAACGCCTCGGCCTCCGTGATTCGGAGCGTCATTTCCGGACAGGTGCGGGATGCGGGAATCCTGAACCGGGAATTCTGGGACGCGCGCGACGATTTCGGAAATTTCGTCGAGCCCGGGTTCTACACGGTTCGCGCAGTCGCCGAAGACCTCGCGTCCGTGCTTGCCTCGGGTTCTACCGCGCAGCAGACGATTTCGGTGGACCCCCTGCGGATTTACGATGTAGCGGTGAGTCCGCTGCGGGCGGATTTCGGCACGGCTCTGATCGCCTACCAAGTTTCCGAAACGATGCGTGTTTCCGTCAAAATCTTTAAACCCGGCACGACTTTCGACGCGGCCGGAAACCCGACGCCGGGGGAGAGTCAGTCGCTGGTCAAGCGCATCGTCGGCGTCCGCCCCGCGCGTACGGAGATCACGGAGATATGGGACGGAACCGACGAACAATTGGCGATCGTTCCCGACGGCAACTACTTGTTTAAGGTCGTGGGCTCGACCGACATCAACGCCATTAGTTCGATCAGCGGAGACGTGGCGCCGGGCGCGGCGCTCGCGGAAGATCTCATTATCGCGGAAATTCCCGTCGTGCGGGGCGGCGCCGGCAATCCTCAAGCTGATTTCGTCAACAACACCTTCGTCTATCCGAATCCGGTTCGGAGCGGAAACGCGACCTTCCGGATTTACGTCCCGCTTCAGGCGACCGTGACGATGAAGCTTTACAACCTGGCCGGGGATTTGGTCTTGAGCAAAGACTTCGGTCAGCAGGCCGCGGATAGTTTCGTCAATTTCGTTTGGGATAAGACGAACGGAAGCGGCCGGCCGGTCGCCCATGGGGTTTACTTCTTCGTTGTGCGTCAGGAAGTGGACCGGGGCGAGAAAGAACTTTTTCAAGTCGTTAAGAAGCTGCTGATCCCATGAAGCGGAATTCTCTTTTCTCGATCGCGTTATGCGCCGCCGCTCTCGCGGCCGCGCCCGGGGCGCGCGCGCAGGACGCGGCGGCCGGAACGGGCGGGGCGGCGTTCATGAAAATCGGCATCGGCAGCGCGCGCGCGTTGTCGATGGGCCGCGCCTATGTGGCGCTGGCCGAGGGCAGCGAGGCGCTGACCTGGAACCCTGCCGGTTTGGCGCTGACGCAGCAGCGGGAATTTTCCTACTCCTATCTGCGCTACATCCAAGACATCGACGCGCCCGCGTACATGGCCTACGCGCATCCGCTCGGCCGAACCGTCTTCGGCGTAAACATGGGATATCTCTCCATCGATGGATTTGAGGTTCGCGACGCCAACGGTGTTCCCTTGAACGGGACCGAGGCGCGCGTGCAAAGCGGATTCTTCACGCTCGGCGGCGCGCGGTCGTTTTGGTATGAAAAGCTCTTTTTTGGAGCGAGTCTGAAGGCGATCCACGAGGACAACGACGGGACGATCCACGACACGATGGTGGGGGACTTCGGGGCGCTGATGAAGCCTAATTCATACGTGACCTTCGGCTTCGCCGCTCAGAATTTCGGGGCGGGAACTTCCCGCGTGGCCTCGATCACCCGCGGCGGGGCCGCGGTTCGGCTCTTCGAATTGCTGACCCTCTCGGCGGAACTCGCCGACGCTTCGGATTCCCCCGGGCGGCTTGGATTCGGCGCGGAGTTCATGCTTCCCGAGGATATGCTCCAGGTCGGACAGGTTTACCTCCGGGTCGGGTATCACAGCACCGACGATTTGGGCCGCGTTTTGGAGAACGACCGGAGCGGGTTCTATCCCCTCGTGGGTTCTCCGAAGTTGAGTTTCGGCGTGGGAATTTTCACGGCCCAGGCCTTCGGCTACGGGATCGCTTTCGACTACGCGCTGATTTCGTTGGGGTCTCTGGGGACCGCGGACATGCTTTCTTTGAAAATGAAGTTCTAATTATGAAAAGTAAAGGAAAATTAAAGATTTATACCGACATCTCGGCGTCCTTGACGCTCTAGGGGTCAGCTGTTACACTCACAATGAAGGTAAAAAATGGTGCAGTTCTCGTCGAAATCGCGCAAAACCGCCCTAAAAAACGGGGGGTTGGGCAAACGCGGTCAGGCCTTGATCGAATATCTGCTCATGACCTTGATGCTGCTCGCGCTTTTTACGGGGTTGTACCGTGTCCTGCAGACTCAGTTGCGGGTGTATTTCCAGAAGGCAGGCAAAGCCATTTTGACGGCGTATTATTGACGATGAAGAACTTAGGTGGGGATTCGATGCGGACCGATACGGACCGCAGCACTCTGAGGAGGGGAAACATGTCGAACATCGTTGCAAAGCTGCGCGAGGAGGCCGAGATCCTTCGGGAATTGGCCCGCGACAAGCGCGGACAGAACACGGTTGAGTACCTGATGATGCTCGCGGTGATCGTCGGGGTCATTCTGGTCATCGGCAAGATGTTTAAGCCGCAGATCAGCGGTATCTTCAACCAGATCATGGGAATGATCTCCGGGGCGGCGCAGAGCGTCGGGTCCGGCTGAGGTCGATCTCCGGTTCCCCGCCCCCCTTCCGGGGGGCGGGGTGTCGGGCGCTCGGGGAAAATGGAAATGAACGAACACGAGAAACGAAAGAATGCGCACCGCGCGCCGCTCGAACGCCGGTCCTCCCAGCGGGGACAGGTGCTCATCGAGGTGCTGCTGATGCTGCCGATTTTTCTCTTGCTCGTGTTCACGGTGATGGAAATCGGGCATTTGGCGTTTAGGACGATTCTGCTCCACCACGCCGCTTATGAGGTAGCGCGGATCGGATCTCTTTCGGCCGTCGCGGCGTCGGCGCCGGGCTGCCCTCCGCCGGTGATTCAGGCCGGAAAGATGCGCACGATCGGGCAGGCCATTTTGACGAACGCGACGGTCGGCGCCGCGCAGGAGCAGACTTTGACCGATCCGCAGGAAGGGTGTCCGCATTTCGATTTGAAGGTGACGATGTCGCAGCGGGTTCCGATGATTTTTCCGATGACGGGATTGATTTTGGCGAATACCGCAGGCCGGCGGGAGCGCATTTTGGTCGCCCAGGTTCGAATGCCCATCGAGAGACCGTTGTTTAAATGAATTTTACCGGAGAGGCCCGTTAGGAGACACCATGGAAAAGAAAGGCGTGATGATCCCTCTGGTTTTAGCTGTCGGCGCGGCGGTCGTTTACCTCATGGTTCTGACGAGCCGCGAAAAGCAGCTTTCGAAATCGTACGAGAACGCGACGGTGCTGGTTTCCCGGGTCGATCTTCCGGAAAGAACCTTGCTTAAAGAGGATCTCGTCGCGACGAAGGCCGTCCCCCGGAAATTCATGTCCCAGGATGCCATCGAGATCAAGGTTCCATCGGACATTAAGCAGATCGCCAATCTTGTGACCCGTATCCGCGTCCCCAAGGGGAACCAGATCAGCCAGGCGGCGCTGACCTCCTTGTCGCCGACTTCAGGTCTCAGCGTCAAGATCCCTCCGGGTTACCGCGGAGCCGTCGTTCCGGTCAAGAGCGATTTGATGAAGCTGATCAAGCCCGGCGACCGAGTCGATGTGCTCGTCACGTTCGACGCCTTAATGGCCGACAACCGCAAGGAAAAGGTGACCGCGACGATTCTTCAGAACGTGCTGGTGTTGGGCGTCGGAGGCAATTTAGGCCAGGGCATGACGGCGCAGCAGTTCGGCGACACCGAAAAAAAGGACAAGCAGGCCTCCGCGTTCGCCGAGGCGGGCATCCTGAGCGTCGCTCTCAATCCGAACGAGGCGCAGTATCTCGCGCTGGCGATGAAGCAGGGCGAGATCACGACCATTTTGCGGGGACTCGGCGACATCGAGATGCATCCGATGGAGATGGCGAGTTTCCGAAAGTTGTTCCGTTAAGGAGCGTGCAGCGAAAAGAGAGAACGGTTCCAAGTCGGACCCGCGGATAAACGACAGCGAAGCATCACAACGGTGAAGACATCATGAGACGGCAACTTCGACGGCATCGATACCGGGATTGGCTCAGGGTTACCCTGGCGGCCGCCCTGTTCGCCCTGCACGCGCCCGTCGTTCAGGCGCAGGAGGAGGAGGAAGAGGTCGATCAGAGCGACGTGATGATCGCGGTCAGCGCGGATGTCGTCGAGATCAGCGGATCGATCTCGAAGGATATGGGGTTTAGCTGGGCCCCGTTTACGACGGGCATCAATTTCGCCGAGAAGAGTCCGATTCCGGGTTTGATCAAGATCGGGGATTTCGAGCGTTTGACCCAGCTTCAGACTTCTTTGAAGATGCTTGAGACGGAAGGAAAAGCGCAGTTGTTGTCAAATCCGAAGGTGATTACGAAAAACCAGACGCAGGCGAACTTTGTCGTCGGAGGCGATCAGCCGTATCCGGTCACGAATAATCAGGGAGTCGGGGTAGAGTTCAAAAAGTTCGGAGTGATTTTGAACATTCTGCCGGTGGTGAATCCGAATAAGAAAGACTACATCGACGCGCAGCTGCAGCTCGAGGTATCCAACCCGGATTTTTCCAGGCCGGTGACGGTCGGGAATACGACGGTCCCCTCGATCATTACGCGCCAGATCCAGACGGAAGTTGAGATCAAGAGCGGCGAAACGATCGTGATCGGGGGACTCAAGTCGAGTGCGAAGAACGTGGCGAAGACCCGCATCCCGTTCGTCGGCCGGATTCCGATTTTGGGCGCGTTGTTTACGACGACCAGCGTGACCGAAGAGCAGCAGTCGTTGTTCCTTTTCGTGACGTTCGAGATCGTTCAGTAATAACTCAGGAGCCGCCGCCGAGACGATGGAAGAAAGAAAGCCTCCAGGAATTTTCGTTCCCCCGGGCCTTGCGCCCGCTCCGGGCAAGGGCCCCGGGGGACCGATGGGTCTGCCGACGCCGGGCGCTCCGGCGCCGCTGCAGCCGCCGGCTCCCTTTTCGCCTCCTGCGGGGATGCCCCCTGCCGTGAGACCCTCCGCCGCGACCCCTCCGCCGTCGGCGCTTGTTCCCCCGCAAAACCTGCCGGCCCCGATTCCAAGCCAATCGTCTGCGGCCGCGGTTCCTACGGGAACCAAAACGACGGGGCGCATCATCGCGTTTTCCGGACCGAAGGAAGGCGTCGGGAAGACCACGATCGCGTTGAACTTGGCGCTCGCCTGGGCCGGAACTCAGAGCCGCAACGTCATCATCGTCCATCTTGATCCGTTGTGCCGCAGCGAGCTTCCGTTCATGCTGGGGCTGCAGCCTCCGACGTTGGCGAGCCTGGCTCAGTTCGTCGGCAAGGATGTCGGGGTTCTCGCGAAACTGCTGAAGGGACGTGTGCCGATTTCGCAATGGGGCGTCGGCGTGCTCCCGCTTGGAAACAAGCGCTCCGAGGCTGCGGAAGTCTCTCCGAGCGTCGCCGTCCCGATCCTTGAGAGCCTGAGCGCCGGCTACGATTTGTTCATCGATGTCGATCCCTTTTTCCCGATGCAGATTTTCGCGTTCGACCTCGCGGACCTCGTTTTTTGGACCTGTCTGCCGCAGCGGTCTCATTTCGAAGCCACCTACAAAACGTTCGAAGAGCTTAAGGAAATGCATTTCCCTCTAGAGCGTTTTCAGATCGTCATCAACGAGGGAAACCTCCCGGGGGCGCTCGCCCCGAAGGAAGTCGAAAAATTCTTCGAGGCGATGTCTAAAAGGGTGCTTTCCTACATGCCGTGGGAGGACCTGCTTCCGGAATTCGCGAACACGGCCCGGATCCTCGTCGTAGAACAGCCTCACTCCGACTGGGTGAAGGCGCTGCGCCCTTTGCTCGGGGCCGTCATGGAAAGCAAGCCGATTCCAAAGGATTGGTCCTCGGTCGTGAGCGCGCGCGACATCCAGACGGTCGGCGCGGGCTGGGGCGGCGGGGGGGAGGGCGGCGGCGGACCCAAGGGCGGCAGCGACATTAAGGTGATGAGGGGGGGCGGTCGGCGGACGGACGTGCCGGAATTCTGGGACGAATTGAAAGGCAAGATGCATAAGAACGTCGTCACGATGATGGAAACGGAGCGGGTCCGGATCACCGACGACGCAAAGAACGACCCCGAGGTCCGCGGCCGCGTCGGCATCATCATCAACAACCTTTTGCAGAAGGAATCCAACCTTCCTCTGTCGCGCGACCAGCGCACCAAGTTCGTCGAAGAGCTCATCGACGAGATCCTCGGTCTCGGTCCGCTCGAGGCGCTGATGCGCGACGAGGGCGTCAACGAAATCATGGTGAACGCGCCCGACAAGGTCTTCATCGAAGATAAGGGACGGCTCGTGCTTACACCGTTGCGCTTTCGGGACGAAGAGCAGGTGATTCAAGTCATCAAGCGCATCGTCGCTCCTCTTGGACGCCGCATCGATGAGTCGGTTCCGCTGGTCGATGCCCGTCTCAAAGACGGTTCCCGCGTCAACGCGATCATCCCGCCGTTGGCTGTCTCCGGCCCGACGATTACGATCCGGCGCTTCGCGAAGACGCCGTTTACGCCGGCCAAGCTTCTCGGATTTGGCGCGTTTACCGAGGAGCTCTTGGAGTTCATGGGGAACTGCGTGAAAATTCGCCGGTCGGTCATCATCTCGGGCGGTACCGGTACCGGTAAGACGACCTTCCTCAACATGCTTTCGAGCTTTATCCCGGAAGGCGAGCGGATCATCACCGTCGAGGACACGGCGGAATTGAATCTGTCCCAGGTACACTGGGTTCGGTTGGAATCGCGCCCGGCGAACGTCGAAGGCAAGGGAGAGATCACGATCCGCGATCTGGTTAAGAACTGTCTGCGCATGCGTCCGGACCGCATCGTGGTCGGTGAGTGCCGCGGCGCCGAGGCGCTCGACATGCTTCAGGCGATGAACACCGGTCACGAAGGTTCGTTGGCGACGATCCATGCCAACAACCCTCGGGACGCGTTGACCCGCCTGGAAGCCATGTGCATGATGGCGTCGTCGGAACTCCCCGTCTGGGCGGTCCGCGAAATGATTTCTTCCGCCGTACACTTGATCGTGCAGTTGACGCGCTTCGCGGATGGAAAACGCCGCGTCACCTACGTCACGGAGATTACGGGACGCGACGGAAACACGTTGCTGACTCAGGATCTGTTTCGCTTCTGTCAAACCGGCGTCGACGAGGCCGGGAAATCCGTCGGCTTTTTTACGGGCTGCGGCAAACCCCCGAAGTTCTATCCCGAGTTCAAATTGGGCGGTCTGGACGTTCCTCTCTCATTGTTCAACAAGAAAGAGGGTGCGGACCATTATCTGCGAGGCGGGAAATGAAGCGGGCAATCGCGATCCTGGCGCTTATCTTTTCGCTCGGGGCGGGGCGGGCCGCCGCGCAGGGCTTCACGCGTCAGCAGGTCAACGCCCTGATCGATCCCAACAACGGCGCAGAGGCGCGCGCGCAGTATTTCTATCACTACTTCAAGCCGGACCGGGATCAGGCGCTGACCCCTCCGAAATGGGTGGACGAAGTCCTTCCCGGCATGCTCAAGCGTCCTGTCTGGCAGGACCCTGAGGAGGGCGTTCTCAACGAGGCGCAGTTGTGGCAAGCCCCGGTTTCCGTTCTATACGAGTTCTTCGAACATACTCGGAAAACATTTCCTGCGGAGTTCAACGGGAGTCTGACCCCGCCGTACGCCCTGATCAAGGACTACGAGGACAGTCGGGTGCGGTTTCAAATGGCGCTCGACCGCTTGTACCGTGCCCGACTCGGCGATTCTCTGGGCGGGCGCGGACGCGCCGTTATTTCCACCTTCGACCTGATTCTCAAAGAGATGGATTCGGTGCTGGACGCCTTGACGAGTCAGGATCCGAAGCTGTATGTCGACTCGGTGATGGCGATCTCCGCGCTGACCCAGCAGGCGCATCTGATTCTTCACAAAGCTCCGCGCGGCTACGAACCGCCGGCGGGACCCGAGAACGAGACGAGCCGGGCGGGCCCGATGCTGTTGAAAGTGATCGGCGTCGCGCTGTTGTTCGTCGCGGCGTGGAGTTGGGGGGCTCTTAACGCGAAATGGATCGGCACGAAATTCGACGATCGGATTGAGGCTTCGAAGAACTGGGCCCACGAGTTTAATAAGCAGTTCATGAAGGTCAAGGTGCAGTACATGGTCTTCGGTCCGATAGTGGTCGGGGCGATCATGGGCGCGCTCTCAATGAACATTTGGGGTTTTATTCTCCTGACCTTCACGGGCGGGTTTGTCGGCATGCGCCTGCCGGAATGGATCTTGGAAGCGGTGCGGTTTCGCCGAGGAAAGCGCGTCGAGGCGCAGTTGATGGACGCCATGATCCTTTTATCGAACGCCTTGAAATCGGGTCTCGACATCGTTCAGGGATTCGAGCTCGTCCAGCGCGACCTCGTCCCTCCGATATCCGAAGAGTTCGGTCTGGTGATCAAGAATTACCAGTTAGGCACCGCGTTCGAACGGGCGTTGGAGGGGATGGAGGATCGCGTGATGTCCCGTCTCCTTTCCTATATGATCAAGGCGGTGATCATCCAGCGCTCCGTCGGAGGCAACCTCACTAAGATTTTCGACCGCATCGTCGAGAATATTCGCGAGGAGGGCAAGCTCGAGGAAAAGGCGCAGTCGTTGACCGCGCAGCAGCGGATTCAGGCGCTTGTCGTCGGCTTCATGCCTTGGGCGATGCTGGTGCTGATGTGGGTGTTCCAGCCCGACGTGATGTCCGCCTATTACTTTTCGCCGCTCGGCGTTCTGACGATCATGTTCTGCATTATCTGGATGACGATCGGGATGGGGATCGTGAGGAAACTCGCGGATATTCAGGTATGAGCTCTCCGATCTTCCTGTACATCATCGGGATGCTGGGATCGATGGCGATCTTTACGTTCGTCCTTCGCCTGATTCAGCCGCCGCAGGAAGACAACAGTTCGCTGGCCCGCATCGCGCCGAAAGGCCCCGGGGAGATTTCCCCGTGGGAGAGCTTGAACCCCAACGGCAGCCTCGTCGAGCGGCTCGATCTGTTTCTCGTCGAGACGCTCAAGCTCGGCGGCAAAATCGAGACGACGCACATGCTGTTGGGCAAGCCCGACAAGCCCACTCCGCTGAACATCCTTCACATCAAGGAATTGGCCGCTGCGATCACGTTCGGTTTCCTCTACTTCATGACCGAGGACTGGAAGTTCGCCCTGATCGTGGCGCCCGTGGCGTTTTTCCTGCCCGACATGATGTACAGCGGGAAGATCCAGGACCGACAGCGGGACATCATTCGGAACTTCCCCGCCCTCGTCGATCTCGCCGCGTTGACGATCGAATCCGGCCTCGACTACATGACCGCCTTTGAGCGCATCATTCAGCAGGCGCGGCATCGAACCGAATTGGAGAAGGAATTTTCCCGCACGATTCAGGAAATCTCGCTCGGCTATTCGCGGCGGGACGCGCTTCGGCGTTTGGCGATGCGCACTGGACTGCAGGACGTGCGCTCGTTCGTCGGGCTCATCGTGCAGTCCGACGAACTCGGTACGAGCCTCGTCGACCTGCTGCGCAATTTTGCGGCGGATATGCGCTTTCGCCGTTTGAACGCGGCGGAGAAGGCCGCCGCCCAAGCCGCGACGAAGATGCTGATCCCGATCTTCTTCTTCATTTTCCCGACGGTCTTTATCTTGATGCTGGCGCCGATGATGAAAAACGTGTTCCAAAGCGGGGGACTTGGATTCTGATGAAGACCGTGATTGTTTCGGCGGCGTTGGCCGTATTTTCGCCCTTCTCCGCTTTCGCCGCCGAGGCGGCTCGGCCGACGATGGAGAGCCTGTTTCTCGACTATTCGAAGACGCAGTTGGGGCCTTTGAAGGAGAAGGATTCGAAGGCGAAATACCTGTACACAATTCAGCTCGAGAAGTCGCGGTTGACGCATAAGCTTTTGCGCACGGTTTACGAGAACGCCTATGACCTGTACAAGCAGGGTGATTTCGACGGCTCGCGCGAGTTGACCCGAAAAATTCTCAGCATGGACCCGAGCTTCCAAGACGCCGCGATTCTTCATCGCGCGGCCATCGAGCTCAACGGAACCTCGAAGCCGATGCTTTCAGAACGAAAGCTCGTCGAGGACCGGTTCGAGGAGGGTTTGAGTCTTTACCGCCAGGGCCGGCTTGTCGAGGCCTCGCAGCGGTGGGAAGAGGCGTCCAAGCTCTCTCCCGGGAATTTCAAGGCGCGCTACTGGCTCAAAAAGGTCCGCGGGGAACTGGCCGACGAGCATTACCGCCGGGGCCAGACCGCGTACCGCCAGCATCGGCTGCGCGATGCGTTGGACCAGTGGTACGCCGCGCTGGTTCTCAATCCGAAGTATCCGAGATTGATGGGAGTGATCTCCAAGGCCGAGTCCGAATTGCGCAGGCAGGAAGCAAATTCGAAACTGCAGGAAGCGCTCAATCTTTACGGGCAGGGCAAGACCCAGGAGTCTCTGAAGCTGCTAGACGACGTTCTGCGCATCGAACCGGGAGAGGAGAAAGCGCAGAAGCTGATCGCCGAAATCCGTTTGGAAATCGCCAAGCAGCATGTCGCGCAGGGACGCAAGCTTTACCGCGGCCGCGATTACACCACGGCCATCAAGGAGTGGAACCGGGCGGTCGAATTCGGCTACGATCCGCGCCGCGCCAACGTGCTGATCGCGCGCGCGCGCAACCAGATGCGAAAGGAGATCGAAGCGAAGCGGCAGGCCGAGGAGCGGGCACGGCTGGAAGCGGAGCGAAAGGCGCGTGAGGAAGAAGAGCGCCGGCGCCGCGAGGAAGAGGAGCGCAGGCGAGCGGAGGAAGAAGCGGCTCGGACTCTCGAAGCCGAACAGCCCGAAGCGCCGCCGGATCCGGAACCCTCCGACGAGGAAAACAAACGCCGGGCGATCAAGCACTGGAACGCCGGCATCATCTACTTTCAGAAGGGCGATTACGCCAAGGCGCGCGATGAGTGGCTGCTCTGCAAGCAGTTCGATACGGGCAACAGCGACTGCCAGACCGGTTTGCAGCGGCTCGATTCCACTTACGGCGGGGGCTTGTAGGTCGTGTCTCTTTCCGCGGCGAGACGAGGCCAGTTGGTTTTGCTGATCACGGCCGTGGCCAGCGGGTCCGCCGGCTACTGTCTCGGACGCTACCGGACTGATTCCGGGACCCGTGCCGCGTTCGCCGCCGGCGACGGTTACGGCGCGGATCGAGCCTCCGCGGCGGACGAATCGCTTTCGTCGTCGCGCGTCGGTGAATTCTACCCGCCCAGAGCGCCGGTGACCCCGTCGTCCTCGAGCGAAGAGCGCAAGCGAAGAGCGGTGAAGCATTGGAACGCGGGCATTATTTTTTTTCAAGCCGGGAAGTACGACAAGTCGCGCGATGAATGGCTTTTGTGCAAGCAATTCGATCCGGCCAATTCGGATTGCGATACCGGGTTGGCGCGGCTGGACAGCAGTTACGGGGGAGGGTCTTGATCAAGGCGATCTTCGCAGTCATGGTTTTTTCCGGTGGATTTGTTCACGCGGTCGATTCCAGCCGCGCAGAGCGCCGCGCCGCCTACAAGCAGTGGGACGCCGGTGTCGCGTTGGTTTTGGCCGGAGAAGAGGGAAAAGCGAAAGAGGCGTGGGAGGCCTGTTTGCGTTTGGATCCCGAAAACGCCGACTGCCGCGCCGGGCTTCAGTTGATCTCCGGAAAGCCGGATTTGACGGCGAGGGCCGAACCTTCCGGCGCAGCGCTTCCTGAACCCGGGGAAGAGAATCCGCCCGCCGCAGTTCCCGCCCCGCCGATTCCCCCCGCTCTCGACGCGGTGAAGTATTGGAACGCCGGGATCATCTATTTCCAAAAGGGCGACTACCCGAAGGCCCTCGCCCAGTGGCGTCTCTGCGCCGCGAAGGACGCGATGAACAAGGATTGCCGCACCGGGATCGACCGGGTCGAAGGGCGTTTGGCGCTGCCCAAGCAGCCGGCGCCCGCTCCGAAGCAGGACGAGGCCGAGAATCCTAAAGACGCCAAGGTGCGCGCCGCGTTCTCGCACTGGAATGCAGGGATCCTGCACTATCAAAAGGGCGAGTTGGAGAAAGCCAGGGAGGAATGGACGCTGTGCCGCAGTCAGGACCCGACGAACATGGATTGCCATACCGGTCTGTTGAGGATCGCGCGCCAGTACGGGGGAAAATGATCCGATGAAGCTCGCGATGAAGTGGCTCCTGTGGTATTTGTGCATCGGGATCTACGTGATGTTCCTCGGGGGCATTTTCTATTACAACCTCTTTAAGTGGACCTTCGACGAGAAACTCAAGCAGCAGTCGATCGATTTGGTGAAGGTGCACGCGTTTCAGTTGATCAAGGGACTGTCGTCGCGCCAGTCTTCGATCACGATGGACGAGTTCGACATCATTTCCAACGCGCTGGCCAAGGACGAGCGGGTTGCAGCGCTGATCTATTTGAATCGCTACGGCGAGGTCCGCTGGTATAAGGATCCCGGCATGATCGGGAAGGTTTTCGACGAGTTCCAGAAGCACGTCGACATCCCGACCAACGCGATCGAACAGGCCTATATGTCCAAGACTCCGAAAGTTCGGGCGGTCCCGGAGCAGCCGTTCTACGAAATTGCGATCCCGCTGGCCGTGCGGGGGGAGGTGGTCGGAATCGTCGATATGATGATCTCCAGAAAGGGCGTCAACGAGGTTATCGCGCAGGCGATGAACAAGTATGTCCTGGGGGCCGCCGGCGTTCTTTTCCTATTAGGGATACCGCTGTATTTCTTCCTGCACCACTTTGTGATCAGTCCGCTGCACACGCTGCGGGACGCCGTCGAGGCGATCTCGTTTAAGAACCTCGATATCAAGTTCTCCGCGCGCAAGGATGAAATCGGGGAACTCGCGAACGTTTTCAGTGTTTTCCTCCAAAAAATAAAAGCCGAACGCGCGAACGTTCTGGTCAAGGAGAAGCAGCGCGGGGTCGCCGAGCAGCGGTGGTGGCAGTCCATTTTGATGACGATCGTTTCCAAGAACCACAAGGCGATCGTCGTCGACGAGGACAATACGGTCCTGTACACCAACTTCCCGCTCGCGAACCAGCCGACCGACCCGAATCAGCGGCTGCATCTGCTCGATGTCATCGATTCTCAGCAGCAGGACGTTCTCAGGCTGGTCGGGGTCGCTCTGGACCGCCCGAACCAGGTGGTGGAAACGGACACCCTTTTCCGTCAGGAGCAGTGTCACGTTCGCGCGGTCCATCTTGAGGAAGAGGGCGAATTGCGGCGTACCTTGATTTTGTTCGAGCCCAAAAAGGGCTCGAGCGGGCCGATGGTTTAGGGGCCGTTCCGGCCGCCCTTGCCAAAAACCATTATTCTTGCTACATAATGATGGAACGTGACCTAATGCCGGACCTGGGAGATCAGCCATGAGCTATCGCATTCGCAGAATCGACCCGTTTTGGATCGCGCATCCCGTCGTCATCGCGGCGGCGGTGATCGGCATGTTGCTGGCTCTGGCCGGCTACGCGAAGAACAATATCGCGCTTTCCGTGATCGGAGGCGTCGCGATGGCCGTCGGCGTTATCGCCGCGACCAAGCCCGCGGTCTCCGGCGTCCTGGGAACGCTCGGGTTTTTCGGCGGTTTGGTGACCTTCGTGATTCTCCCGAATCCGCAGTTGGCTGATTCTCCTCTGTTTTGGAAGCTGGTCTCGACTTTGTTCTTCTCGCTGCTTTACATGGTGCTCATGGACGCGCTCGTTCTTCTCGTTTCCGCCCTGTACAACTTCTTTGGAACGACCGTGAATCTCGGGGGCATTCACCTCGACATCGAAGAGTCGGACGATGGGGCGGAGGGACCGGCCGCTTGAGAATCAACATTCTCTGCGCGATGCGGGACCCCAACCGGGCGGGAGTCCTGCTGGAGTCGCTGTCCCGCAACGGCATGACGACCACCGTCGTGCAGCGCTCGAAGGAGCTTCAGGGGCTTATTTCCCAGCGGGGCTGCGATCTGCTTATCGTCGGGCAGAATCTCGCCGACGCCGAAGGCGTGCAGGTCGTCAAGAATCTTCGTTCCCGCGGGCCGACACGGCAACTCGCCATCGCCGCGCTGCTCGACCATCAGCCGCCGCCGCCCATCGGGGGCGCGGAGATCGGCGGAGTGAAGCGCCTTCCCGCCGGTTGGGGGACGACGAGCGTGAAGCCGACCGCGACTCCCGAAGCCCCGCGCAAGACCAGCATGCGTCTTCAGTTCTTTCAAGCGGGCGCCGACGAATGCCTGACGCTCGATCAGGATACCGCCGAGTGTTTGGCGCGCATCCGTGCCGTGCTGCACCGGACGATGTCCAAGCCTCAGGAAGAGGTCCTGAAGATGGGGACCATCGAACTCAATCTGACCAGCTATACGCTCAAGGTTAGCGGAAAGAACGTTCCTCTTACCTCGAAAGAGCTCGATCTTCTTTACGTTTTCTTGAGTTCGCCGAACCGGGTTCTCAGTCGGCCGTACCTGATCGAGCGGGTTTGGGGATACAACTATTTCGGTTCGCCTCGAACGGTGGACGTGCATGTTCGCCGGCTGCGCGAAAAACTGGGCAAGGCGGCGAAATTCATTACGACCGTCCCTTGCGTGGGGTATAAGCTCATCCCGCCGGGAACCGCGGGATAAGGACGGTTTAGGAGACTCTCCATGGCTGAGAACCAAGACACCAAGCTCCTTATCATCGACGACGACGCCCACTTGAGCGAGAGCCTGGCCGAGGTGCTGGAGCTCGAAGGCTTCGAGTGCCTGCAGGCCGGCGACGCGAAGTCCGGCATCGAGTCGGCGATTAAGAACGAACCCCAGGTCGTTATTATGGACATTCAGCTGCCGGATTCCAGCGGCTTTCAGATTTGTCAGGAACTGCGCAAGCGGTTCAAGGACGCGATCCTGATCATGATGACGGGTCGCTTCCTTTCCGCCGAGGAGAAGACGCAGGGTTTTCAGCTCGGGGCCGATGAGTATCTGACCAAGCCGTTCGACCTGCAGGAGTTGTCGGTCCGCATCCGGCAACTGCTCATGCGGGGAAGGGGCTAGTGGCCCGGCAGGGCCGCTGTGCTGGCCGCTATGTCAGCGGGCAGTGCTGATCGTCGGTCGCCTGACGGGACGGGGGTGGAATGCCGTATTCGGAGCCGCGGCGCGGCAAGCTAGCCTATAAATTTCTTTTCTGGTTCCTGCTCATCTCGCTTGCGCCGATGGGGGTCGTCGGCTGGCACCTCGTCAATATCTCTCAAGACGTTTTGAAGGAAGAGTCGCTGCGCAACCAGGAGTCGCTCGCCACCGGGTTCGCGGAGACGACGCACAACTTCATCACGAATTTCAAAACCGTGCTCCACGTCGCGTCCCGACTCGAGGGTTTCTCGTCGATGGACCCGGTTCGTCAGAACCAGCATCTCAACCGGGTCATGCAGCAGCACCCGGCGTTTCTCGAACTCTCCGTCTTCGATCTTAACGGTCTCGAGACCGTTCGCAAGGGACGCTTTCTCGGGCCCCGTCCCGAACTCCGGAATTTTTTCGACAACACCGTATTCCAAGTCGCCTCGCAAAAGGGCGAGTACGTCGGGGATCTTCAGCGTTTTCAAGGGCTCTACCCGACTCTGACGATCGCCGTGCCGATCGTTTCGATGGCGCAATCTCGCGCGATCAAGCGAGGCGTGCTTTTGGGGAAGATCAGTCTCAACGGACTTTCGCAGATGCTTCATCAGGAGTTCCCCGATCAGGGGCGGGCGGAATCGGCGGTGGTTGCCGGCGACGTGCGCGACAGCTTCCTCGTCGCGCATTCCGATCCGAACAAGGTTTTCACCCGCCAGGCCGGGCTTCCCGACGAGATTTTGAAGGTCATTATGACGCAAAGCGCCAAGAAGGGAGGCGGCAACATCGGCTTGGAGGACGGCACGAGCGTTCTCGGCGCCTACGCCGAGGTCAAGGACGTCGGCTGGGTGGTCTACGTGCAGCAACCCGTCGAGACTGCGTATATCGCCGCGACCGAGATGCGCAAGCAGATCGCGCGGGTCTTTCTCTGGGTGCTGATCATTACGCCGCTTTTGTCGCTCGCCGTCGCCGGTCATATCACACAGCCGATTCGGGCGCTTCAGAAGGCTGGAGAAAAGCTCAAAATGGGCGAGTTTGAGGAACTCCCCGAGATCACGATGACCAACGACGAGATCGGCGATCTCGCGCAGTCCTTTCTGCAGATGAGCGATTCCTTGAAGGAGAAGACCGGGGAACTCCTGCACGCCAAGGAGGAGCTTACGAAGTACGGTCGGGATCTCGAGCGCCGCGTTGAGGCCCGGACGCGTGAACTGAAAGCGGCTCAGGACGAGTTGATTAAGAAGGAGCGCTTAGCCGCGATCGGTCAGATGGCCTCCGTCGTCGGCCACGAGATCCGCAATCCGCTCGCCGTTATCAACAACTCGATTTTCTTCATCAAAACCAAACTGGGAAAGGCAGGTGGAGTGGATCCGAAGGTCGAGCGCCACATCTCGATCATTCAAAGCGAAGTGAAGCAGGCCAACAGCATCATCGACGAGATTCTGACCTACTCGCGTCAGCGCGAGCTCAAGCCGGAACTGACGAAGCTGAATTACTTCATGGAGGACGTGCTCTCCATTTATCCGTTCCCCGAGCACATCCAGGTGGTGAAGCATTTCGATCCCCGCGACCCGGTCGTCAGCATCGATCCCGACGAGATGCGGCAGGCGGTTCGCAATTTGATCGGCAACGGCGTCGAGGTGATGCCGCAGGCGGGCACGACCACGGTGCGGACCGAGATCGTCGACGCGAACTGGGTTCGTCTCGATATTCAGGACGCGGGCCCCGGCATTCCGCCGGACGTTTTGGAAAAGATTTTTACGCCGTTCTATACCACGAAGGCGCGCGGGACCGGGCTGGGTTTGGCGGTTGTTCATAAGGTGGTCAACCGCCATCGCGGCAAGGTGGACGTCGACACCGCTCCCGGCCGAGGCACTAAATTCATGCTGTACCTGCCGATGGCGAACGCCGCGGGGGCGCCGCCGACCGGGCCTGCGCAGCAGCAGCAGCCGTTCGGGCAGTCCCCTGCGCAGTTGCCGCCGACGGCGGCTCAGCCCCCGGGGCAGGTCAGCGCACCGCCGCAGACGGCGGTCCGCTACATCGATCCCAACCGCGGGACGGGGGCGTAAATGGCCATTCGAATCCTCGTCGTCGACGACGACGCCAATCTGCGCGAGAGCATCCACGACAATCTCGATCTCGAAGGCTACGATGTCGTCGAGGCGGGTTCCGGCGCCGAGGCGATGAGGGCCGTCGTCACCAACCGTTTCGACGTGATTCTCATGGACTTCAATCTCCCCGACAAGACCGGCATCGAGGTGATCCGCGAGATTCGAAAGGTCAACACGGAAAGCGAAATCCTGATGTTGACCGCGCACGCGTCGTTGGACACAGCTCTGAAGGCGATTCAGGAGTCGGTCTACGATTTCCTCGTGAAGCCGGTGGAATTCGATCGCCTGAAGAGCACGATCGGCAAGGCCGTCGAGAAGATGCGGCTGTCCCAGGAAAATACGCGTCTGATCGGCGACCTGACGAAGGCCAACGAACAGCTGTTGTTCCTGTCGAACATGAAGTCCAAATTCCTGTCGATGGCCTCCCACGATTTGTCGAACTCCCTGATGACGCTTCAGGTTTCCTTCGAGATGCTGATGACCAATCTTCATCCGAACGAGGATCAGAAGAAGCGCGCTCAATACATTTCCAACGGGATCGCGCAGCTTTCCCGCTTGATCGAGGACTTGGTCGATTGGGCCTCGATCGAGCAAGGCAAGTTTCGTCTTGAGAAGGAGAATCACCCGCCCGGAAAAATCGTCGAGGATTCAGTCGGGGCGGTCATGACGCGCGCGGGGCAGCGGGGCGTGGCGCTCAGTTCCGCGGTTTCCGGTCCGCTGCCCGAAATTCAGGTCGATAAGAGGCGATTGACCCAGGTTCTCGCGAATTTGCTGGAAAACGCGCTTCGCCATACTCCGAAAGGGGGGGCGGTGACGGTGAAGGCGTCCAAGACCGCCGACAGGATGGTTCAGTTTACGGTCCAGGACAACGGCGAGGGGATCGATCCGCAGGAAGCCAAGAAGATTTTCGAAAGCTTCCACCAGTCTGCCGGAAAGGATTCGCAAAAGGGCCGCCTGGGTCTTGGATTGTCGATCTCGCAGGAAATCGTCAACAGTCACGGCGGGCGCATCTGGGTCGAGTCCCCGGGCGTTGGGAAGGGAGCCGCCTTTCACTTCACCGTTCCGTTCGCCCCCGCCGCCAAGTCCTAAGACCCGCTAATAATGCTAGTTCCACCGACTCTTTTTTTGGTAGAGTCGCGTGAGTCGTACCGATGTTTTAGGGAGGAACGCTCGATGGCAGCGCCCAAAAAGAAGCTGACGGTCCTGATCGCAGACGATCAAACTCTTTTCCGCGAAGGGATCAAGGATCTTCTTGAGAACGAGAAGACCATCTCCGTCGTCGGCGAGGCTGCCGACGGCCAGGAAGCCGTCCGACTGGCGAAGAAGCTCAAACCTAACGTGATTTTGATGGACATCAAGCTTCCTCATATGGACGGCGTGACGGCGACCCGCATGGTTCGCACGGAATGCCCCGACACCAACGTGCTGATCCTCTCCTCTTTTGAGGACGAGGCCCACGTGATGGAGTCCATCCAGGCGGGGGCCAACGGGTACCTGTCGAAAATGCTCCCGGCTTCCGAGTTGGTGAACGCCCTGAAGACCTTCGCCAACGAGGGCGTGATGATTCCCCAACCGGTGATGGGAAAGCTGATCCAGGGACTTCGCCAGATGTCGAGTTCGACGGCCGAGGCGACCTTGGTCGCGCTGACCAAGACCGAAATCAAGGTTCTGGCGCTCTTGGGCCGCGGCATGTCGAACAAGGAAATCGCCGCCGAGCTCGGTTGCAGCGTCAAAACGATTAAGAATCACCTGAACAGCATCTTCCAGAAGTTGGACGTTTCCAACCGGACCGAAGCGGTCGTCAAGGGCATCGAGATCGGCCTCATTTCGGCAGAAGATTCCCGCTAAGACCTGGATTGCCTTTAGGTCCTGGAAAAGGCGCCCCCGCAGGGGGGCGCCTTTCTCGTCGAAAAATTGACCGCGGTCAACTTTCCCTTGCAATTTCCGGAACAGGGTTGATACAATGAGGACCCCCGATCATCGGGGGCCTAAAGAACTTAAACTCTGACACCTAGCGCCTGGGAGGTGGTCCCGGAACGGGAAGGTCAGGGAGGACTATGAAGGTTAATGCTGGCTTCATTCTTGGTTTGATTCTCATCGCATCCGGGGTTTCGGCAAAGGAGCCGACGCTTCTCGGCCGCCTTCCGGCCGGCTTGATCCCTTCGGCGTCCGCCGGCCGTTTCGCCGGTCCCGCCCCAACCGCGAAATTCGGCGACTGGGCCTCTCAGGGAATCGCCCCCATCAACGCGGTCGGAAAGGGCGAGGACGTTCCCTTCCACATCACCAACGTCGCGGCGCAAGGAGCGGTCGCGGCCGGTCAGACCGTGGGAAGCATCGACCTGAAATCCGGTCACAACGCGCATTTCAAACGGACTTACTCGGTAGAGATCAACGGCAAGAAGGTCTTCGTCAGCGGCGTTTTCGATAAGGACCAGAACGCGTTCATGAGCGTCTGGGTCGACGGTGACGCCGCTCCCCAGCTTCTGAACATCTCCGGGTTGCTTGATAAGGAGGGTTCGGTTGCGATCGGCGGGAAGGCCTATGCCGTCGAGGTCCAGGCGAACCCGCTGAAGCCGCTGCGCAGCCGAATCAACATTTACGACCCGAACGGCGATGAGGAAAATGCCATTCGTCTTGGAGATTTGCTCAATAAGATCGAAGCCTCCGGGACCCTCGTGCTGATCGCCGGAGCCTCGTATCGGGTTTTTTACACCGACGGCGTCTCCGCCGGTCCGGTGCTCGATACGGCGAACCGTCTGTTCTCGATCATCACCAAGGACTCGGGCGGCGATATGCATGTGTTTTTGGTTCCGGAGAACCTGGTCCCGTCCGATAAAATCGCGATCTTCAAGCTCCATGGAGACGCGAAGGCCGGTCTTCGCAAGCAGAACGGCAAGCTCGAGATCTATGACAATCCCTGAAAAATCAGCCTCTTTCTTATAGGCTGAATCCCTGAAGTCCGGCACCACCCCTCCCCCTCCTGGGAGGGGTGGTCCTAATTCAGGGGGACAATATAGGCCCTATTCCGGTTTCCTCGTGGGCCCCCCGACCCATGTCGCGAGAGGGGGGCTGGGCTACAATGAGGCTAGACGACCCGCAGGCGGTCGCGGGGGTTTCAATGAGAAAACACGGCAAGCAGGACTCGATCACCCGTCGCTTCAGCCTTTTGGACGGCGAAGAGCGCGACGACTCTCGGCGGCACACGCAACTTAGTTTTGAATCCGGCCGGCAGGCGTATCGCTGGCTCTCCGAAAGCCGCCGGAACGCTCCCAATAAGCATTGATGAAGAAGACGGCGTTAGCCGTCTTTCTCTGGGCAGCATCCTCGGCGGCCGCTTGGGCGGCCAATCCGACGATGTCCGACGACTTCGCCCGGATGATGGACTGGCTGACGAAGGAAACCGCGACCGGCCTCGGCTTCAACGCGGGCTCCGCCTTCGACCCGCCGAGCGAAATGCGCCCTTGGCGCATCCAGCCGGACTTCAGCCTCGGCGTCGGCAACCTTCCCTTCGATAAGTCCACCTTCCCGACAATTCAGGTTCAGGCCCTGCGGGAAAAGGATCCCGGTTCGTCCTTGCCCGACAAGATGATGTTCCCGAATTTGACCCTCCACTTGCGTTTTGGGCTGCCCGGCCGGACGGATATGAGCCTGCGCATCGCCAACATGACGACGCCGAAGAATTACAAGCTTTCCGAGGATACGACCGGAAACGGGCAGAGCAACACCATCGGCGTCGGTTTCCGCCGTCACTTTATGGGAGGGAAGCGGCCGCTGTTTTCCATTTCCGGAAATTATCAGCAGACCTTCGGATACTTCAACTACGTCAACAAATTCGAAAACGTTGAGTTGGTGCCCGGCTTCTTGGCCTCCAGCGTCAACAGCGGACAGCTGGAATGGGACGTGAAGACCTACGGCGTCAACATGGTTGTGAGTCAGGCTTACGGTCGCTGGATTCCGTTTATGGGCGCCGGCTTCAACCATAGCCGGGGTTCGGTGCGTGGAAAGCTGGAAGCCGCCTGGCAGACCCCGCTGATCCAACCTTCGGTCGGTGAAGCGTCCAACAGCCCTGAGCCGCTGAACAGCCGCATCATCTTCGGCGTTCAGCGCCAATGCACGCTTTTCAACGCCTTCCTTAATGGGGAGGTTAAGGCGATGGGGGCCTCCTCCGGAAAGACCTTCATCATCTCCACCGGCTTCATGGCGCCGTTTCGAATGGGAGCCGCCTCCAGCCTCGTGCGTTTCGGCCGCAACGGGCACAACAACCCTCGCTTGCTGCGCTACGCTCAAGCCGAGGAGAAGGAGTACCGCCCTTCGCCCGTGCTGCGCCACGGCCGGAACAAGCCGGAAGGTTGGGAGAAGGCCTCCTCGCGCGAAAAGGCTTTGGGTATGAAACAGGGTCCCACCTCCATCGGCGAGGAGCGCCTGCTCCGCTATTGGACCTGGAACGAAAACCAGCGCAAGCAAAAGCCCCCCAAGAAAAAAGTAACCCTCCGCGAACGCGCCCAGCCCGAGCTCATCTTCATCCGCTAATTTTTTACTGGGGTCAGACCCCCGTAAAGCGAGCTATTTTTTACTGGGGTCTGACCCCAGTAAAAAAGGCACTATGGCCTAGGGTTGTCTAGGCCCAAAAACATCGAGTTTTCTTCCCAATTGACCCCTTTGCGAACGGGAGGTCGCCGCTATAATCGAGAGGTGAAAAGGACGCTTGCCACGCTCCTTTCGGCCGCGTTGATCCTGGTCGCTCCGGGATCGCAGGCTTGGGTGCACGCCGCTCGCATCGCGGCGCCGCGGGTCGGCGCTCCAACGGCGGCTCCTGGCACGGCGATGGGCCCGGCCGGGACGCCGGTGGGAAGCGCGGGACTCGCGATTCCCGGAGGACTTCCGGGAGGGGCTCCCGGGCTTCAAAAGGGAGCGATCCCGACACTTTCCGAACCGCTGCTGTTGAGCGCTCCCGGCGCGGATTTGGCGTTGGCGCTGCCCGTTTCCCGCGCCCTGGCGCCGGAGTCCCTGACGCATTCGGCGGCGGCGGTCGCGAATCGATCCTTGCCCGAGTTGAAAACGGCGCCGCTTTCCGCGCCCCGGGTGACGACGTCCGGCACGATTCTCCCGAGAACACCGGCTTCCATCGCCCGGCCGTCCGCGGCGCCCGGCGCCCTCAGCGCGCCCTCCCCGACGCGCAAGGCGCCGTTGTTGAACGCGCTCCGCTTGCCCTCGCTTTTGCAAGGAGGGATTCCATACGATGCCGCGGACGCCAAGCGCTTGGCCGCGGAAGACTTCCTGATCCATATCGGCGGACGCGGCGTCTCTTCGGAACAGGCCGCCGCGGGTCCGAATGCCGCGGTTTCCGGGTTGGGGAGCGGGTCCGTCTCCGGAGCCCCTACGGGCGCTTCCGGTTTTATCGCTCGCACGGCGGCGCTTCCGGCGTCGATGGCGCGGGCGTTTTCGGCGCTTCCGGCCGCTCTTTCCAAGGGTTTATTGGTGCTGCAAAATCCGGACGGCGCGCCTTCGGTGCTGGAGATTCGCCATGCGGACGGTTCCGCGGTGAAGCCGACCGTTCGCAGGGCCGTGGAGGCCGCTGCCAATGGGGTGGCTCACGCCGATCGGGCGGCGCTGAACTCCGCCTCGCCGCTTCGCGCGCCCGTTTCCAATGGGGTCAAGGCCGCTTCCGGGGACCGCGTTCCTTCTCCGGCTCCGCGCCCTTCGTTTTTCAATCGCTTTCGTTTTCACCCACTGGGGGAGTTCCTTTATAAGGAAGGCGGAGCGCGTCAGTTCCGCTCCGCCTATTTCCCGCTCGTTCTCGTCGCCGTGTCCGCCGCGGCTCTCGCCTTGGCCTGGGGGATTCCCGCCGCGGTGAGCGCGGTCTCCCAGTTCTTCTTCGAGCAGGCGGTCGTTCAAGGCGTAGGCGCCGCTCCGGCCGTTTCGATTTTCCAACAAATTTTTTCCACCGCGTTCTTTGCCGCCTTGGCCGCGACGGGAATCGCCGCGGCTTTAGCCGTTTGGGAACTGACGCAGTTCAAGTTGACTGTCGCGAGCGGAAGAAGCGTTTCCGACGAAGAGTTTTGGCGATTTGCGCGCAAGGAGTTGAGCGGCTGGAATCTCCACCCCTCGGTGCTCGCGAGCCTGCTCGGAACGGGCCCCGGGCACGGCATCATTCGAATCTACCGCCCCTCGAATAAGTACAGGCACCTGGCGTTCGCCTTCTCTCAGGCGGGGATGGTTTACATCCGGCCGGAATTGGCGCTTTCCCCGCGCATGTTCCGCTGGGTGGTCAAGCACGAACTGCGGCATTACCGGGCTCATCAGCATCGAGGTCCCCCGCTTCGGCAAAACATTTTCACGCGCGCTGCGGCCTTTGTTCTCTCCGAATTCGGGGCTCGCTTGGCCGAGTTGCGGCCTATCAGTTCCCTTCATAGCGTACAGATCCCCGTTCTGCAGCGCGTGCTCGAAGAGGCCCGCGTTTCCCTCAAGCTTAAACACAACTACGACGCCCTGATCATTCATCCCGGCAGCCACGAAACGCGCGATCCCGGGACCTTCGACCGCCTTTCCGGCGGTGCCGCGCGGGTGATTCGCCTGAAGACCTCGCCTTCCGACGGGAAATCCGCGGAGCGGTTCACGACTTTCGGAGACCCGCTGCTTCCGATGGGAGCGCTCGGAACGGATGGGCGCTCTCCGAGGGAAAAGGTCGATTACGCGCCGGAGGCGGAGGGAATCATCGACTATCTCGGGCGCCCGGAAAACAAGGATCGTTTCCGGGTCGTCGTCTATCCGCAGAGCTTCGGCGTCGTGCCGGGGGAGAGTACGCCCGAGCGGCGTCGTCTGACCGAAACCCTTCACAAACTCGACGAAATCCATTTCATGAAGCAGCGTTTGGAGGCGGCGGGGTCGCAGGGCTTCCAGGAGGGCACCGAGGACGCGCGCAAACTCGACGCGCTGTCCACCGGAATCCTCGGGCGTCTTGTCAGCCGCAAAGGCAGCGCGGGCAAGGTGGACAACATGCTCGAGCAGATGATGCTGCAGGTCGTGCGCAGCGGACTTAAGGGCCTGGAGATCGCGGAGGTTCTGGAATCGCTCTACCGGGCGACCCGCGATAAGGGAGTCGTCCTTCTCCCGTTCGCCCCCGGGGAACCGTCTTTGGATACCGTGCAGCGCGTCCTGCGTTACTGGCAGGCCGCCGACGGGGGGGAGTTCGCGATTGAGCGCGTCGACCTTCCGGAAGGCGGGCACGTCCTCGTAGCGCGGAAGATGGAGCCTCGCGTCGATCTGTGGCTGGACGCCAAGGACGGCGGCACGATTGAAAAATCGTTCACGCGCGTTTTCAACCGTCCCCGCGGAGAGCAGGAGGCTTATCTCTCCGCGGCGGGCTTCACCGATGAGGAAATCGGCAAGTTCCGGGAAGCGGGGATGGTGGTCAAGCACGTGTTCGGCAAGGAGCACGGAGAGAAGATTTTCGTCAGCGTCCATCGGCGGCATGCGAAAGCGCTCAAGCAGTACGGCGACGAGGCCGGAATCAACTTCGCCGTTTCCCGCGGCGGATTTACGCTGCATCTGATGCACTCCGCCGGGATTCAGAAAGTCGACAAGATCCACACTCTGGGGTTGAAGGGCGCCGGCGGCAAGATCTACGACATCGACACCGGACTCGACGTGACCCATCCGGACTTCGCGGATCGCGAACTGAAGTCGGTCGATTTTGTCGACGAGGGTTGGGAGGATTGGATCGGTCACGGAACGCATAAAGCCGGGATTTCCTACGCCGGCGGAGCCCTTTATCTCGGGATGGCTCCCCAAGCGGAAGGCCGTATGGGCAAGGTTTTCGCGCAAAACGGATTCGGCGCTAACGACGGCGACATCATGGCGGCCGCCGTGGACGCGATGCAGTGGGGCGCCGACGTGATCAGTCTTTCTTTGGGCAGCAAGGGCAGCGTGGATTCTCCTCTCGCCAAATTCTTCTCCGAATTGACGCTGCAGAAAAACGCGAACGGCGAGTATCCGATCGTGACCGGTTCGGCCGGAAACTCCGGCCCGTTCAACGAAACGAAGAGCCAGCCTTCGGTCGGCGAGCGCGTGGCTTCGATTTCCGCGGCGGCGAAAAGTCTCGATGACGGCGTTCCGGAAATTTCCTTCTATTCCTCCGTCGGTCCGACCGTCGACAAGCGCTGGAGCCGCAAGCGCCTGCGCCGGCCGCTCGGAGTGACCGCGCTCGGCGGGGACGTTACCACGCCTCCCGGCGTCACCGACGTCTACGAGCACGGCATCGAGGCTCCGAAGTCCAAGGATATGGCGGCCGGTCCCTCCGATTCCAAGGACGGCAAGGGGACCCGAATGTCGGGAACTTCGATGTCGAACCCCCAGGTGGCGGGGCTTGCGCTTTTGGTGAAGCAGGGCGTTCAAAAGGTTCTCCAGGAGGGGAGCGAAGCCGCGAAGTTCTTCTCCGAAAATCTTCCGTTTGCGGTGAACCTGATCATGATGCGCTCCGCGGTGGACATGCGGGTTCCCATTTTCTTCCAGGAAGGCGGCTTCATCGACGGTCTCGGCGCGCTGGAACTCGGCGCAAAGACCTTCGGCGGCTCTTTGACGAGCCTGCCCCGCAAAACCGCCCGCGCGGTGCTTCGTCTCTTCGGCGCGGCCCCGCCCGTGGAAAAAGACTCCGAAGACTCCGCTCCCTCTTGGGACTGGATTCGCAGAATTAAGATGATATGGGAACTGGAAGACGGAATCTTTCAGAGCGCGGAGGCGGCGAAGGTCGAGGCGTTGAATGTGTTGGAGGCGGCATCGGTCCATGAGCGGCCGGATGCCCCTTCCGAAGATCCGATGGTTGAAGCGTCGGAAAAACGGCGATCGGGCGACGAAGCCAACGGCGTCTATATGAAGGTTTTTAAGAAGTCACGAACCGAAGCCCGAGAGCAACTGACCTCGATGCTGAGCGACAAGGTCTGGCTCGTGCGGATGTACGCCGCGTTCGCGTTTCTCAATCTGAAGGACCCCGCCGCGGCCGAAGACCTGATGGAGACGGCGCTCAACGACCCGGACGGCCGCGTCCGGCAAACCGCTTTCTTCGCGCTCGCGGAGCTCTCGAGCTATCAAATCGATGAGGCGCTCAAGCAGGCGCTTTCCAACGGCAAGGCCGATGTCCGGATGTACGCCGCGTACGCGCTTGCGCGGCATGGCGACGCGTCGGGCGTCGACCGGATCATCGCCGAGGCCCGTTCGGAGGATAAGAAGGATCGGTATACCGCGGTTTGGCTCTTAGGCCAGTTGGGTCGCCGGGCGCCGCCCGAGGCTGCCGACGCCCTGTCCGGGCGAGTCAACGACGCGCGGGAACGGGGTAACGTCCAGCATATCGCGGTCGCCTCGCTCACCGAAATCGCCATGCTCAAGCCAGACGCAGTGACCAACCAGACGATCGCCCACCTCCTCGACGCCTCCGGTCCCCAGAATTTCGCCCTCACGCGCACGATATCCAAGTTCTTCTCGGCCGTCGCCCGCTCCGCCGAAGTCCGCGAGCGCATGCAGCAGGAACCGCTGCACGAGCACATCATCACCTTCATTCACAAGCATAAGGCCTCCGTGAATCGGCCCGGCGCACTCGGCCAGATGGTGCAGCTGCTGGCGAAGATCGTCAACGTGTCGCTCGAGATGCCGACGCCGATTCCGGACCCGAACGGAACGGCGGTCCCCGGCGTCGACGGGGATCTCGGCGAGGTGCACCTGATCGTCGAATTGCCGGCGAACGGGACCGCGCGCATCGAGGCTTTCCAGGATTTCCGCGGACAGGAAGGCTCGGCGATGCTCCCCCAGACGGTATCGTCGTTCGGCTTGGAGGCTGAGACCTTGAGCCGCCATAACGCGCGGGTACAAACCGCGATGCCGGTTTCCCAGACGCTGTGGGTGCAGATGCCGGCGCCGAAAGTGATGGCCTTTAAAACGGAACTGGAAATGCGCGGCTACACGGTGCGCCGCGCGGCGCCGATGTACCGTCTGACGCATGACACGAAGAATTTAGGCGGCATGCCCGCCGTTCGTAAGAAGGGATTGACCGGCAAAGGGGTGCTCGTCGTCTATCTCGATGAGGGCGGCGATCCGGACCATCCCGCGATTACGCCCGAACGCGTCGCCGCGAAGCGCAACTTCATCGTCGGCGAGGGCGGTCCTGAGGACGTGGAATCCGAAGGCGTCAGTCACGGGACGCACGGCATGGGGATCGTCGGCGGAAGCTCCGTGGAAGGTTCTCCTTACGAGGGCATGGCGCCGGGCGTGAAATTCGCCATCGGCAAGGTGCTGGGACAAACCGGCGGATCCGAGGCGACGGTGATGGCGGGTCTCGAGTGGGCCGCGAGCCTCGTGAAGGATCCGTTAAAGACGCCCGTGATCGTAAATCTTTCTTTGGGCGGCCCTGGGCGTCCCGACAACGCGCTCGGCCGCCTCGTGAACAAGCTGCGCTTGATGAACATCGGCGTCGTCGTCGCCGCGGGCAACTCGGGCCCCGCGCCCGGCACCGTTTCCTCTCCCGCGAACGCGGAACTCGCGATCTCAATCGGCGCGGTCGATAAGAAAGGCGTTTTGGCGGAGTATTCCTCGCGCGGCCATCCCGGCGACCGGGAAATTTCCTGGTTGGATTTCGGCGGCGGCGTGTTCTTCGACCGGCCCAACCCTTATGAGATCATCTCCGCGTTGAACACCCGGTTGGCCGAGGCGTCTAAAGGCGCGGCGACCGCCGTCGAGTGGTTGGGAAAAACGCTTTATCACTATATGTCGGGGACCTCGATGGCCGCGCCGCACTCGACCGGCAAACTGGCCGATCTCGTCGAGCACATGCGCGACGCGATGGAGACGCTCCCGAACGGCTACCTGTTCTGGATCGAGGACATCGTCGCGCGCACCGCCTCGCGCATGGACGGCGATGAGAGCGCCGTCGGCGCGGGCGTCATCGACATGGACAAGGCCCTCGCCGAGATGGACCAGGCGCTGAAGAACCCCGAGCAGGTCCGCGCCGAGTCGCAATCGCTTTACGAGCGCGCCGCGAAGCAGGCCGGACTGCTCGACGAGCCGCCGGCGCCGAAGCCCGAAGGCTGGTTCACGCGCAACACGAAGCTGGCGCTGCACTCGTTTATGTGGGCGCCGCTGGCCGTCGGCGGTGCCGTCATGAAGCTCTTCTCCTAAATTGCTACCATCGCCTCGATGAGGCTTCTCGCGGTTCTTTCGCTGCTGTTCGCGGCGCCCGCCGGCGCGGTCGACGCAGCCTCCTCGACGGCGACGATCGCCGCGTCGACCTCGGCGCCGTGGATTGAGGTGGTCTGGCCCCCGCAAGGCTACGCCTATCCTGAATTGCCGCGTTCGTTTGCCTTCGGCAACGCTGCGCCCGGCTCCACGGTCGTCGTCAACGGCTCCCAAATCCCGGTGGACGAAAACGGCGCGTTCTTTACGATGGCGCCGTTCTCCACCGGGACCTATACGCTCAAATTTGACGCGGTCTGGCAGGGACTATTTGCGAGCACCGAGGTGGTCGTGACCGTCGGGGCGCCGCCGCGCCCGGACGCGCCCGAGGCCGAGGGACTCGAGCCGTCGGTCGATCTGGAACTGAGACCGGGGGAACTCGTCGTCGCGCGCTGCCGTGCTCCGACAGGGCTCAAGGGAACGTTCGAGCTCAAGGGATTGACCGATTGGCTTCCGTTGGTCGAGGTCGAGAGTTCCGGCGTGTACGCGGGGCACTACTATCTTCAGCCCGGCGATAAGGGCGCGAAGCTCCCGGTGCACTGTTCGTTTAAGACCGGTATTTTCGGATCGCTAAAGGCGACCGCCCCCGGGACGATCACCGTCGCGGATCCGCGGATGTCCCGCGTCGCGGTGACGCGCGCGCAATTGGCTAAGATCCGCTCCTCGCCCAGCGGGTTTTCTTTTTTTCAGCCCCCCGGCGTGAAGTTCGAGATCGTCGGACGGGAGGGGGAGTTCCTAAAGGCACGCCTTTCCGATCATGAAAGGGCGCTGATCGCGGCTTCCGATATGGAGCTGCTTCCCGAGGGGACCCCGCCGCCGCGCGGTCTGATCGGCCGCTGGGTGAATTCGATTTCGGAACGCGACCGGGTGAAGGTGCGGGTCTGGGCGACCGAGCGTGTCCCGTTCGAGGTGCGCCACGGCATCGAACCGTTGACCTTTGAGGTGCGCTTTTTCAACGCGGCGCAGCGCTTCGACCGCATCCGCTACGACACCGACGACAAACTGGTGAAAGCGATCACCTGGCGCCAGGAAAGTGCCGAGGTGATGCGGCTGAGCGTCGAGACCAAGATCGACTGGAGTTGGGGCTACGACGCGTATTACGACGAGAGCGGCTTCTTCGTGCTGGAGATCCGCCGTCCGCCGGATCTGACTAGAAGCGAGAACGTGCTCGCAGGCCGCCGCGTTGCGATCGATCCCGGGCACGGTCCGTGGCACAGCGCGACCGGGCCGTTGGGAACCACCGAGCGCGACGCGGTGCTCGAGATATCGGGAGAACTGGAGCGTCTGCTGCTGGAGGCCGGCGCGGAAACCTACATGACGCGCCGGGATTCCAGCGGTCCCGACCTCGCGGACCGAACCTTTCTCGCGTGGAATCAGTTGGCTGACATCTACGTCAGCGTCCATTTAAACGCCTTCCCCGTCACGATCGATCCGTTCGAGAAGCCCCGGGGCTTCATGAACTTCTACTATCAGCCGCAAAGCCGCCCTTTGGTGGAGGCGGTGCACGCGTCGTATCAAAAACGGCACTCGGAGTTGGCCGACGAGTTCGTTCGTTGGGGCGATCTCTACGTCTGCCGGCAGACCTTCATGCCCGCGATTTTGACGGAATCGGCCTACATCATCCTGCCTGAGATGGAGCGCGACATCCGCACGCCGCAGTACCGGACGCGCTTGGCCGAGACGATGTTTTTAGGGATCAAGGACTTCTACGAGTCCTACCGCATCAAACAGCTCGCCGCCCCCGCCGAACAAGCCGCCGCGCGGCGTTAAGTCGCAGCCTCACGCTAATTTCAGTATCGGTGTCAGTATCGGTGTCAGGCCGTCACTTTGTCACTTTCGCGCAATTTCCCAACGAGTTGCCGCGGAAAATCAGCATGCCGGTCAATTTCAAAACTCACGGATGCGTCACAACTCCAATCAACGAGCAAAAGTGACAAAGTGACGGCCTGACACCAAGTAAGTGACGGCCTGACACCAAGTCTGACACCAAGTCCCACCAATCAACGAGCAAAAGTGACAAAGTGACGGCCTGACACCAAGTCACCAAGTCAACTTCCGGCAAGTCACTTCGTGTGGCGCGCGAGGTGACCCAGCTCCCGGTACCGGGCCAGCACGTACAGCATATACTGGTTGAGCGAGACGCCGTCCTCGGCGGCTAACCCGAGATACTCCTGATGCAATTCCCGGGGCAGACGAAGCAGGATTTTTCCGCCCGCTTCGCGGGACGCGACGGGTTTCGGAACGCGCCACCGTTTTGTTTTCGCCGTTTCCAGCCACAATCCGATAGCCGTCTCCAGTTCTTCGAGCGCCTTGTTCGGCGATTTGCCGAATGCCGAGCAGCCGGGCAGTTCTGGGGCGAGGGCGATCCAAGACTTGTCCTCGGCGCTATAGAACACTTTTCTCTCAAATTGATTAGTCATTTGGTTCGCCTCCGATCGTCAATTGGTTGCGGTCCACGCAGTCAAGAAGTTGCCTAACCTGATACGCCTTGGCTTTGCCCGCATCATCCTGAAAATTCATGATCTCCCGTAGACGGTCCATGGCATAAATGCGATGAGAACCCTTCCGGCGCTGAAGGGTAAACCCAAATGCTTCAGCCAGCTTGCATAACTCGGAGAATCGGAGCCCAGACGGATTTTGCCTGGCCCGCTGCAGAAGCTTCTCCGGCTTCATTGTAATATTATTGGCGATATCACGTAATTAGTCAAGGGGAGGCAGTGCGGCGTGCGTCGCCTACTCTTCGTCCCGCGGCCCGACCCAAAACAGCGGGTTGTGCGCCACTTCCCAGAGGTGCCCGTCGAGGTCCTTGAAGTAGCCGCTGTAGCCGCCCCAGAACACCTTCTGCGGACGCTTCACCACCGTCGCGCCCGCCGCCTCGGCCTGCGCGATCACCGCGTCCACCTCCGCCTCTGATTCCACATTGTGCGCCAGCGCGAAGGCGCCGAAGCCGGAGCCCGTAGGAGAGACCGTTGCATCCTCCGCGAGTGCGTCGCGTCCGTAAAGGCCGAGCCAGGAGCCGTTCAAAGTGAAAAACGCCACCGACGGCGGAGAGTCCATGCGTGGAAAACCGAGGCCCTTTTCGTAGAACTCGATGGAAGCGGCGAGGTCGTTGACGCCGAGCGTGATCATGCTGATGCGTGGTTTCATAGGGAAAGCATAGACAATTCCCCATGAATCCTTTTCGGCTGCGGCGCATCTAAAAGACAAGACTAAAAAAGGAGACCCGCGATGGAAATGAAAATCACCTTTCCTGGAGGGAAAAAGGTCGCCGCGTCGTTTAACGGACAAACCGTGATGACCGATCAGCCCAAGGAGGCGGGGGGAGACGGCTCGGCGCCCGCGCCGTTCGAGCTGTTTTTGGCCTCACTCGGCACCTGCGCCGGCATCTTCGTGCTGAGTTTCTGCAAAAAACGCGAGTTGCCGACCGAGGGGCTTTCGATCACCCAGACTGCCCATTGGGACGACGCCGAGCATCGGGTTTCGAAGGTTTCTCTTAAGATTCATCTCCCGAAGGGCTTCCCCGAGAAGTATCGCGAGAGCGTCATTTCAACGGCCAACCTCTGCACGGTTAAAAAGCACTTGGCCAAGCCGCCCGAATTCGAGATCGAGACGGAGGAAGGATAAAAGGAAGCCCCGGCGCCGGGAGCGCCGGGGCTTCGATTCATCCTCCTATTCGACGGGGATCGCCGCGGGCGCCGCCGAGGGGGCTTCGAGCGCCTTGCGGACCTCGCCGAGGCTGCCCTCGATCTGTCCCTTTACCGCCGGATCCTGTTCGATCAGCAGCCGCGCGCTGAGCATCTGCGCCCCGGCCTCCGCGTCGATGCCCTCGTACTTCACCGCGTCGGGGACCAGCCTCGCGATCATGCGCCGGATCGCCGGGTCCGCCGATTCGAGCCGAGCCTGCGCGGCCGAGAAGGTGCCCTTGGTCAGCGACGGGCGCATCCAGACCACTTTCAGCGCCTTGACGAGCCCCGGTTCGTCGACGCTTCGGATGTGCTCGGAGAGCAGTTTCCGACTGAACCACGGCATGGTTTTCGGGTTCGCGAGCAGGCCGCGCTGATCGAGCCGCGAGATCACCGCGCCGAGCAATTCCGGCTTATGGAGGTTTTGAATCTCCACGGCCGTTTGTCTCAGACCCGCGTCGTCGAGATCCTTCTCCAGCAGCTCGATCAGTTCCTTCTCCGCCTTCCGCCCTTTGATCCGGCGCAGCAGTTTCGGACGGACCGCATCCGGGACCGCCGCGTCCTTCATCGCCTCCAGCGCCAGCGCGTCCACCGTCGTGTCGCGGAAGGAATTCTTGTCCGCCAGCGCGGCCAGCGCCGCGCCGCGCACGCCCGGCTCCGACGCGGAGGCCACGATCTGCGCCGTAAACGCCCGTGCCGTCTCACCGCCGATTTGCGTGATCAGCATGTCCAGCACGCGCTTGCGCTCGGCCAGCCCTTCGGTGGTTTCGGCGTCGGTTTCCGCGTACGCCTCGATCAGCGCGCCGGCCGCCTCTTCGCGGGTTTCCGCGGAGATCTCGTCTTCGCCGCCGTAGGCGAAAGCGACCTGAAGCGCCTCGATCGCGGCCTTGCGGGCCTCCGGCTCCTCGACGAACAACGTCGGGAGCAAGGTCTGCACGTGCTCGTCCGCGGACTGCGGCGTGTTCATCAGCGGCGGCTCCACTTCGCGCGCCCAGCCCAGGAATTGATCCGGGTCGGGTCTCATCGTATCGAGAATCGGCGTCGTGAGGCCGATGCCGAGAAGCGAGGCCGTCGTAAGCGTGCCGAGGGTGATCCAGATGCCGTTTGACAGTTTCATTGTTCCTCCGTAAGGGCCGGTGTCCGGCCTCAACATCCCTACGAAGGAAGCGTCCCGCTTATTTCAGCGGGGATCAGCCGCGGGGCGTTTTCGTCTGGAGCTTGGCGAGTTCGCCGACCTGAGACGCCTTGTCGAACAGGCGCCGCGCGGTCAGCGTGCGGTGCAGGCCGTGATACTGCTCTGCCAGGAGGCGCCAGTAGCGCGACTGGTCTGGGTCGAGGCGCACGAGCTGCAGCGCCGCGTCGCGGGCGAGTTCCTCGCGTCCGAGATTTTGCTCGACGTCGATCAGGATTTCGTAGGCGTTCGCGGCGTCGGGCCGGGTCGCGAGAAAGGCCGTCAATTCCGTTTCAGCTTCCACGTAGCGTCCGAGCTTGGCAAGCATCAGCCCGGCGCGCTCGCCCGCCTTCGGATGCTTGGAATCGAGGCGCTGCGCCTCCTTGTAAAACGCAAGAGCCGCTTCCGGGGCGCCGTCGCCGCGATGAATCTCGCCGGAGAGAAACCGCGCTCGCGCGGATTCCCGGTAGCTGTCAAAGACCTGCGCCAAATGCAGCAGCGCCGCCTCTTTCTCGCCCCGGCGGTATTGGAAGACGCCCCGGTTCAGCGACAGGTCCGACTGCCATTGTCCTGCATTCCAGGAAAAAAACAGCGCGACGGCCGCGGTGAGCGGCAGTAGCAGGACTCGGCGCAGCGCCGCCGGCGCGGGAATCGGAAAGACGAATACGCGCGCGGCGCCGCGTTCGGTCGAGAGTCCGACGACCGACGCCGCGAGAAGCCAAAACGCGGCGCCCGCGGCGGGCGCACGCGTCGCTCCGCCGAGTAGCCCCGCGGTGATCAGCGCGGCGAACGCCGAACGCTGCCCAGCGATCAGTCCGGCGGCGCGGTATTCGCCCGCGTCGGCGCGGCGTCGGATTTCCCGCCAGGAGAGAATCAGCACGGCGGCGGTCAGCAGCCCCCACAGCGCCAGACCGAATCCTCCGGTTTCCGCTGCGGTCGTAAACGGTTCTCCGCCGGCCGCGTCCGCGACCGTCGCAAGTCCGGAGCCGGTCCAGGGGCGGACGTTCCACGCGGCGACGGCCGCCTCTCGTGCGGATTGGCCGCGCGTCCACCAGGCGAGCAGCGCGGCGTCGTCGGGCGCCGGGTTCGACAAAAACGCCCAGAGGGCGGCCGGAGCGGCCGCGAACGCCGCGAGCCCCGCGACACGGATGCGGGGATCGGGAAGCATCGATGCGGCGGTCGCCGCGAGCGCGAACCCGCCGGCCGCGAGCGCGGCGAGCGCGTCGGGTTCGCCGCTGCGGCAGACCGTCCACAGCGAGCCGACCGCGCAGGCGGCGAACGCGCCCCGTTTCACCGTCGAGGACTCCGGATCGGCCCAGCGGGCCAGAGCGAGCGGGACGGACGCGGCGGCGAGCACCGCCCATTGCGAGCGGTGCGCGGCGCCCAAGGCAGGGAGAAAATCGGCGAATGCGCCGAGCGCGCCGGCGGCGCAAAGCGCGCCGGTCAACGCGTCCGCGAACGAGACCGAGGCGGGTCCGAGCAGAACCGCTCCGAAAAGTAGCAAAAAGGACACCGAGCGGGTGGCCGAAAGACAGGGGGCGCCGGCCGGGTCGCCGGCGGCGTAGGAAAACAGGGCCCAAACGACGGCGGCTGCCGTGAGGGCCGCCAGCGGAGCGCGGGACACCGGAATCTCCACGCGGCCGGTTTCGATCTGCAAGGCGATCCACGCGGCTGCGGCGAGCACTGCGGCGCTCGAGAGCGTGACGTCTTTCACGAGTGCCGGGTCGAAGGTTTCAAGGTAGAACGCGATCGGCAGTAGAAACGCCGCGGCGATGAGGACGGCCTTGCCGGCGTGGTCGAGGAGGGCGGCGAAGCGAAGGTTCATCGGGATACGTCCTCCAGCGCGGCGGGCGCGTTCGCCTGAGAGGGCGGCTGTTTGGCCGCGTGCAGGCCGGCGAGGGCGAGACAATAGACGAGCGCAAGAGCCTGGGCCGGTTGGAGGCGGGGAAGCCCGCCGCGTTCGCTTTCCCCGCGCTCGAACGCCTCCAAAATGGATTCCTGCAGTCCGGCGGGCAACTGTGCCGCAGAGGCTTTCAGCTCGGGCACGGGAGAGAGAGCCTCGGCTTGGGCGCGGCAGGCGGCGCAGTCCTGAAGATGTTCCGCCACCCAATGATCCGCGTCGCTCGTCAGGCGATGGTCGATGAAGAGGTCCAGCACGTTCCTCACGCTCCAGCAGCGAAACACGCTCATGAGACTCCCTCCATGAACGGGCGGAGCCGTTCTTTTAAAAGCTTGCGCGCACGGAAAACCCGGACGCCGAGCGTCGACGCAGGGACTTCGAGAACGCGCGCGGCGTCCTCGTATGAAAAGCCCTCAATATCCACCAAAATGATCGCCATTTTCATTTCTTCCGGCAATTCGTCGAGCGCGTCGCGCACGGCCCGTCCGCGATCGCCGCTCTCCGCGCTCTGCTCGGGCGTCGGGGCTCCGTCGATGAGGGTGTCGGCCGGAGACAGGCGCGCGCCTTCCTCGCGGGAATCTCTTTCGAGGGCGGTTTCCTGTTTGCGTTTGACCTGCCGCTTGCGGTCGATGAAAAGATTCTGGATGATGCGGTAGAGCCATTGTTCGACTTTGTATTTAGGGTCATAGGTCGAGAAGCTGCGCATCACGCGAAGCATCGCGTTTTGGGTCAAGTCCCAGGCCTCGGCCTGATTCCCGGTCAACCGATACGCCATCGTGTACGCGTACGGCGTGTAGCGTTCCACGATTTCTTTGGCGTCGATCACCGCTGTCGTCCTGTGGCCGAAGGCCGATCGGATCCCGGTCCCGATGCGGAGCCTCTCCCCTTCAATACGCCGGGGGGCCACTGTCTATTTCAATCAAATTTCCCTTTTAATTCAAGGGGTTTTTTAGGCACAATCAGGGAATGAAGTTTCGCAGCGCCGGAGAAACCTTCCGCATGGAGGGAGTCAAGATGGTCGGGGTTTTCGCGACCCCCGTCGTGCGCCGTGCCGTTCCCGCCGTGCTGATGCTTCACGGGTTTCCCGGCTCGGAGCAGAACGTCGATGTCCAGCGCGCCTTATTGGCCGAGGGCGTCGCGTCGTTTCGCCTCTGCTTTCAAGGCGCTTGGGGCAGCGAGGGCTTCTACCGGTTTTCCACTCTGATATCCCAGGCTAAGGCCGCGCTGCGCTATCTCGCGCGCCGCCGCGGCGTCGACAGGAACCGCCTGGGCGTATTCGGTTTTTCGATGGGAGGCTGGACCGCGCTGAATTTGCTCGGTGAGGCGCCCTCGATCAAAACCGCGATGGCGGTTTCTCCGGTCGGAGGGCCGGAAATGATCGTGCCTTCCAACTCTCCTTTCATCCGCTCCCACTGCGCTCCGCTTCGGGTGAAGTCCCCCACGGCGCTGATCGGGGATTTTCGCGCGGCGGTGCGCCGGTTCGACCCGGCGGCGGCGGTGGCGCGTTCCCACGCGAAGATTCTGCTCGTACACGGTACCGCCGATGAGGTGATTCCCGATGCCGTCTCCCGGGGCATCCGCGCGGCGGCCGGCGCGCGCGGTCGTTTGATTCTCGCGCGCGGGGCGGGCCACGCCTATTTGGACCGCCGCGCCTGGTTGTCGAAACGCGCCGCGGACTGGTTCGCGAAGACGCTCTCATCCCGACGCGGATAGCTTCCCCTTCATGCTGCGCCTGCTTGTTTTCTTCTCGGGTTTCTCGGGTCTGATCTACGAGGTCGTATGGGCGGAGGACCTCGCGGTTTTATTCGGGAACACCGCCGTCGCGCACGCCGCCGTACTCGCGTCCTTCCTCGGCGGGATGGCGGCCGGCTACGCCGGGCTGGGCCCGATTTCCGACCGGGTCGACGATCCTCTCGATTTTTACGGCCGTTTGGAAATCGGCATCGGATTATGCGGCGTCCTCGCGCCGCGCGTGTTCGCGAGCGCGTCCGCTTGGTTCGCTCCGGTGTTCCTTTTGATCCCCACGGCCTTGATGGGGGGGACGCTTCCCGCTTTGGTTCGCGCGGCGGCCGTGCGGGGGGCTGATTCCGGAGAAGGGCTTTCCGGTTTCTACGGGATCAACAGCGTCGGCGCCGCGTTCGGCGTCGTCTTCGCCGGCTTCTGGGCGATTGCGAATTTGGGATTGGCGCTGAGTTCTTCCGTGGCGGCGATCATCAACGTCGGCGTGGGTCTCGGCGCGTTGGCGCTGTCCCGATGGGGCCCGACCGCCGGCGCGACTTTTGCCGCGGATCGCGCCCCGGGGTTCCCGCCGACGACGGGCCGGGTGCGGACGGCGCTTCTTGCGGCGGCGTTTCTTTCCGGGTTCGCCGCGCTGTGCTACGAAATAGGCTGGATCCGACTTTTAGCGCTGGTGCTGGGAGCGTCGACCTATTCGTTCACGGTGATGCTCGCGTCCTTCGTCGCGGGGATCGCGTTGGGCGCGGCGGTGATGCGCCGTTGGATCGGCCGGATCCGGAAGCCGGTATTCGTGTTCGCGGCGCTTCAATCGGCGTTGGGCATCGCGGTTCTCGCGGGGACTCCGTTCTATCCGAAGCTCGCGTTCCTCTTTCATTGGTGGGCGGCTCAGGTCCCTCGCGTTCCCGAGGCTTTTTTCCTCTATGAGGCCGGAAAGTGCGCCTTCTGCTTCGCCGTGATGTTGGTCCCCGCGGCGCTTCTCGGGGCGGGACTTCCGGTCGCGGCGGCGGCGGACAGCCGGGGGGAAAAGATCGGCGCGGGAATCGGCCGCGTTTTCGGACTCAACACGCTGGGCAATGTGATCGGAGCGCTCACCGCGGGACTCGTGTTGATGCCCCTTTTGGGATTGCGGGGTCTGCTCTCTGCGGCGGCCGCGCTCAATTTAACGGCGGGCTTCGCGCTCTTCGCCGCACTGGCTGAGCGCCGGGCCGCGCGATGGGGCGGCGCGGCGCTCGTCGCCGGGACGCTGTTCGCGGTTTTCGGGGGTCCGTGGGATCGGGGGGAATTGATTTCCGGCTCCTATCTGCATCGGCTCAACGCGCCCGCTCTTACGCGCGCCGAGTTCGCGGAGCAGAAGCAGGAGGCGAAAATCCTCTATTACCGCGACGGCGCCAACGCGACCGTCGCCGTGACGCACGGGTGGGAGATTTTGCAATTGCGCGTGAACGGCAAGGTGGATGCCACCGACGGGCTCGACATGACGACGCAGATCATGCTCGCGCAGACGCCGTTGCTGCTTAGGCCCGAGGCCAAACAGGTGTTGGTCATCGGTTTGGGCAGCGGGGTCAGCGCCGCGGCGGCGTTGACGCATCCGGTCGATCAGGTGACGGTCGCCGAAATTTCGCGGGGAGTCGTGGAGGGGGCGGCGTTGTTTGAAAAGGCGAACGGCGGCGTGCTGCGAAATCCGCGCCTGAATCTGCGCGTGACCGACGGCCGCCTTCTGCTGGCCCGCGAGGAAAAGCGATATGACGTCATCGTCAGCGAACCCTCCAATCCGTGGATGGCGGGCATCTCCGATTTGTATACGCGCGAATTTTTTGAGATGGCGCGCAGCCGCCTCAACAAGCGGGGTCTGTTCGTCCAGTGGCTGCACACCTACTTTATGACCGATGACATGCTTCGCCTCGTGATCCGAACGGTCGCGGTGGTTTTTCCCGACGTCCAGGTCTGGACGCTGGGACGGGACATCCTGATCGTCGCCGGCGAGGGCGGCGTGGAAGTCGACCTTGACGCCGCGGCCGCCCGGATGCGGGCGCCGGCGGTGCGGCGATCCTTGGCCGGCGCCTTGATCTCTACCCCGGCGTCGTTCTTCGCGCTGCACGCCTACGACGATGCTCATGCGCGGGGAATCGCCGGTTGGCCGGGGCCGATCAACGAGGACGGGTTTCCGCTGCTGGAATACGCGGCGCCGAAAGGGGTGTTTCTCGGAGGGCGCTCGGAGCTTCTCGATCGCAACGACTCCCGTATGGAACCGGACCCGAACCGGCGGCTGCTGCTGACCCGTTGGCTGGCGCATACCGGTGAATTGACCCCCGAGGATTTCGACGTCCTGTTTCAGTTCCATTGGACCTTTAAATCCGCGTTCGCCGGCAAGGTCCTTTTGGAGTGGGCCCGCCATTACCCGAATGACGAGAAAGTGCGCGAGATGCTGGTGAAATTCGCCGAGGCGGCCGATCAGCGGGGCCTTCCGGAGAAGGCGAAACAGATCCGCGCGCTGCTCGGACCCCGCCGCGGTTGATATACTAATCCTATGTGGAAAGACGGATTCGGGCGCCGAGCCCGAAAGTTGAGGATTTCCGTCACGGACCGGTGCAATCTGCGCTGCGTCTACTGCATGCCCGCGCAGCCCGAGTGGCTTCCGAAAAGCGGTCTCCTGACTTTCGAGGAACTCGCGCGCGTCGCGCGCGTCGCCGCGAAGGCGGGAGTCGAGCGCTTTCGAATCACGGGAGGAGAGCCTTTGCTGCGGCGCGGGCTCCCGGAGTTCATCGTCATACTGCGGTCCATCCCGGGAGCGCGTTCGATCGCGATGACGACCAACGGACTGCTTCTTCCCGAATTCGCCGCGGCCTTGCGCGACGCGGGGCTCGACCGCGTGACGGTGAGCCTCGATTCCCTGGACCGGGATCGCGCTCGGGCGTTGACCCGAAGGGATTCCCGCGACGGCACGCTCGCCGGGATCGAGGCGGCCCGAGCGGCGGGGTTCTCCGGTCCGGCGCTTAAGATCAACGCGGTCGCGATGCGCGGCGTCAACGACGCGGAGATCTCGCAGCTCGCCGGATGGGCTCGCGACGAGGGATTGTCGCTGCGCTTTATCGAGTTCATGCCGCTCGAGGGAGACCGCATTTGGAGCCGGGACATGCTGGTTCCGGCGGAAGAGATCGTTTCCCGCATCGCGAAGGACTATCCGCTGGAACCGGGCGTTCGCGAACCCGGCGAAACCTGCGAGCGTTTTGCCTACCGTGACGGACGGGGGGAAGTCGGGGTGATCGCGTCGGTGACGCGCGCGTTTTGCGGGGATTGCGACCGCATCCGGCTTACCGCCGACGGCGGATTTCGCACCTGTTTGTTCGCGACCGAGGCGCGCGACCTGCGCGGCCCGCTCCGCTCCGGCGCGAGCGACGAGGAACTCGCCGCGTTGATGGGGTCGGCGGTTCGATTGAAAGGGCCGGGACACCTTGTGGCCAGTCCCGCGTTCAAGCGCCCCGACCGCGCGATGAACGCCATCGGCGGTTGACGGCGCTCAACTCCCAGGGTTGACGTAGGTCAAAGGTCCCAAGGCGTTTCAGGCCATCTTTTCTTCTTCCAGGGGCCCCCATGGCCCATAGGTTTCCTTATAGAAGGCGATATCATGCCCCATCGCCCTAAAGGGCGGCCAGAGGAGTGTCAAGATAGCATGGGGAATTCCAAGAGCCGTCAGCCCGTCGCCGTTAAACTCATCGCTTCTTCGCTCGCCGTCGCGGTTTTCCTCGCGGCTCCGGGACCCGCCGCCGCCGCCGCCGTCGCCCGGTCGATCGCCCCGCTCTCCGCTTCAAGCGGACTTTCGCTCGGGGGAATCCCCGGCGCCGCGTCGCTTGCCGCCCCGCTCGCTCCCTCGCTGAGCGCTCCCGGACTCGGGTCCCTGTCGCTTGACGGCGCGCTCCCCCAGCTTCCCTCGGCTTCGATCGGAGCCGTCGCCTCCGCCCTCGCCGTTCCCGCCATCTCCCCGACTCCGTCGCATCTCCCGCGCTTGACCCCGGTTCAGCGTTTGGAATCTTCGGCCGCTCCGGCGCCTCGGACCGCGCTCCCCGCGTCCGAGCGGCGCGAAAAGCCCGCGCTGGACTCCCTTAAGGAAAGCGCGGCGTCTCTGCCTAAGCTTGAGACGATGTCGGGCGCCGCGATGAAGACGGAGGCCGGCCGCTCGTTCGACTTAAACGGCGCCGATGCTTCGGCGTCGGCGTTCGCGGATCTGTCCGCGGCCGCCCCCGCGACGCCGTCCCGCTCGGGCCTGCTGCCGGCGATCGGCCGTCTGTTCGGCCGGGTCGCCCGCGGCAACGCGGCGGACGAGTCTTCGCGCGCGCCGTTGTCTCCCACCGCTCAGAGCTTCCTCGATCAGCTTCAAAAAGGCTTCGCGAAGGGCGAACTCGTGGATTGGAGCATGCAGCAGTTGATCGCCTCCGAGGTCGGCGTCGATCAGCAAGCGCAGATCAAGGCGATGGCCGAGTTGGCCGAACGCGGCCACGCCGCCGCGCTCGAAGGGGGGGACTACCTCTACTTGAATTTCGTAGGAGCGGAGAAGACGCGGTCGGTCGTTTCGACGCTGAAGGGACTCGCCAATTTCAATTCGAACGGGATTTCGCGCCACGCGCAGGCGGTGAAGCTGCTCGATGACGCCTTGTCGCAAAATCAGCAGACCGACGACTCCCGAGCGCAGATCGAAGCGCTTCGCCATAACGCCGTCAATCAGTTGATCGGGGATCTGCTTGACGCGGCCGACAAGAAGATCGGCGCTCAGGAAACCGAGGAACAGAGCTTTGCCGAGCTGCGGCGCCGGATCTCCGCGCTGCGCACGCGCGTCGCGTCGATTAAGTTCTACACCGATCCCAAGAACACCGACAAGGTCGTCGCCACCGAACTGCTCTCCAAGACGGAATGGGCGGCGGTGCAGAACCTGATCGAACGCTACGCCCCCCGGCGTCCGCAAAACGGCGGCAATGCGGAGGCGTTCGACGGCATGGATGTGCTTCTCGCCGCGGCGAAAGCCCGCGGCTTCGAACCCTCCGGCGGGATCGCCCCGAAGGGGTCGTCGTCGAGTACGGATCTGATCGTCTACAACGGAGGCGTCGAGAAGACGCCGTCGAAAAAAGACGAGGGCTTTAAGCTCGTCGATGAGAAGGATGCGAGGTTCGCCAAACTGCACGAGTTCGGCACGAACATCACCGCCGGAGCGGTGAAGAAGGCCTACCCGCCGCTGATCGGGCGCCGCGACGAGATCCGCCAGATGGTGAAGACTTTGCTTCGCGTCGAGCGCAACAACCCGCTCGCGGTCGGCGAGAAGGGCGTCGGCAAAACGCATTTAATCCGCGGGCTCGCGCAGAAAGTCGTCGCGGGGGAAATCCCCCAGCTCGAGGGCGTCAACATTTTTCAAATCGACACCAAATCGCTGATCGCCGGGACCAAGTACCGCGGCGAGTTCGAGGCGCGCTTGAAAGGCGTGCTCGACGAGGCGAAGGCCGCGAAGGGCAAAATCGTCCTTTTCATAGACGAGATCCACATGATCATGGGGCTCGGCGGAGCCGAGGGCGCGACCGACGCGTCCCAGCTTCTTAAGGAAGCGCTCAGCGAAGGCGACGTCGCCGTGATCGGAACGACGACGTTCGAGGAGTTCCGCAAGATCGAGAAAGACGGCGCGCTGATGGAACGCTTTAACCCGGTCAAGCTGGCCGAGCCGACCCCTGAAGAGGCGATCGAGATCGTGGAGGGAGTGAAGTACCGCTACGAAAAGAAGCACGGCGTCACGATCACCCCGGAAGCGGTGGAGTCCGCGGTTCGCCTGGCCGCCCGCTACATCAAGGACCGGAGTCTTCCCCGTTCGGCGCTTGATTTGCTCGACGACGCCGCCGCCGAGGTCGAGATGCAGGTCGCCGAGAAGAAAATAGCCCCCGAGGAAGGGAAAACGCCCGAGGTCGCCGCCGAGCACATCGCGTTCGAAGTGAACCTTCGCACCGGCATCCCGGTCGCGGACGTCACCGCCGACGACCTGGAGAATCTAAAGTCGCTTCCCGACGCGCTCAACTCCCGACTGATCGGGCAGGAAGAGGCCGTCGACGCGACGGTGAAGGCCATCCGACGCGGGCGTCTCGGCTATAAAGAGGAAAAGGCGCCTGTGGGCGTTTTCGTCGCGCTCGGGCCGACCGGCGTCGGAAAGACCGAATTCGTCCGGGTGCTCGCGAAGAATCAGTACGGATCCGAGAAGAATATCGTCCGCATCGACATGTCCGAGTTTATGGAGAAGCACTCCGTCTCCAAGCTCATCAGCGCTCCTCCCGGCTACGTCGGCTACGAAGCCGGCGGCCGCTTGACCGAGCCGGTGCGCCGCAATCCGCACACGGTCGTTCTGCTCGACGAAATCGAGAAGGCGCACCCCGACGTGCTGAATGTTCTTTTGCAGGTGATCGAGGATGGACGGCTGACCGACGGGCAGGGCCGCACGGTGGACTTTTCCAACACCATCATGGTGCTGACCTCGAACATCGGCGGCAGCCTCGCGGCCCAGGTCCGGAAGAAGCGGCGCATCGGCTTCATCCAGGATGAGGAGACCGTGGAGGTCGACAACGGCGGCGATTATCACGACGGCTACCTGAACGCTTTCAAAGAATCCATGCGACCGGAGTTCTTCAACCGCATCGGACGCCGGCGCGTGCTCGTGTTTAATCAACTCGGGGAGAAGGAGATCGGCAGGATTCTCGACCTGCGCGTGGCGGATCTCAACGAGCGGCTTTCCGTGAAGGGGATGAAGGTCTCCCTGAGCGAAGCCGCGCGAAATCGGATTATGGAAGACGCGGCCGGCCTGGAGAACCGCCAATACGGCGCTCGGCCGGTCAAACAGGCGATCGAACACGACGTGGAGGACGCGTTGGTCGACGGCGAACTCGCCGGCGCGATCGCCAACGGGGATTCCGTGCTGGTCGATTACTCCGACGGCGCCTTTGTCGCCCGCAAGGACGGGAGTTCCGTCCGCAAGATGAGCGGCGCCGCGCTGCTCTCGCTTCCGCTTCTGGGTTTGGCAGCGCTGCCGGCGGGATTCACGCCGGTGCTCGTCGCCGTCGGTTCGCTGGCCGCGGCGGCCGCCGCGATCTACGGCGTGCGGGCGTGGCTGCGCACGCGCGCCCAGGGCCCGCCGGCCGTCTCCGTCGACGCCGCCGCTGTCCCGACTTCGCCCGCGATGAAGCTGTCGCGGGCGATCCGCATCGGGGCCCTTACCGCGTTGGCGATGCTGGCGCTTGATGTGGCCGTCGAGGCCGCCGCGCCGGCGCTGGGCTACGTGTTCAACTCGAGCTACGCGATGCCGGAATTCGCGAGCCCCGAGGCCTTTTCGATGTTCGGGCCTTGGGTCGCGGGTCTGCTCGCAAAGGCACAGATGCTGTTTATGGGCGCCTTCAACGCTCCTTACTGGGAAGAGGCGGCGTTTCGCGCGGGCGTGATCGGCATGTCCGGGATCGGGGCGACCTGGTTGGTCAAGAAGGCCGTATGGGCCGCGGAGAAGCTGACCGAGAAAGCGAAGAGGCTTCGCCCCTGGGTTCTTCCGGCCGCTTTCGGAATCGCCGCCACGGAGGCCGCGCTGTTCTTCACGGTGCTGCATGAAGTCTCCGACCCTCTTTTGATTTCTCTTCGCGTCGCGCAGGCGCTGTTGATGTCCTACTTGTACGTCCGGGAGGGGCTGGTCTCCGGCATGGTGCATCATGGCGTGTTCAACGGCGCCGCGCTTTTGGCGATGCCGCTGATCACCGGAGTCGGGGGCGCCGCGCTGCTTGGGCCGTCGCTCGGGTTGGCCGCGGGGCTCGCGGCGCTGACCGGGGCGCTCTGGTGGGTTTCCCGAGGGACCGCGGCGAAGGAAAACGCCGCGATCAAGGCGGGAACGCTCGCGCCGTACCGCCTCAGCGCCCGGGCGAGCAAGATGCTCGGAAAGGTCGGCTACGCCAGCGCGATCGTGATCGCCGGCCTGGCCGCGCTGCAGCCGACCCCAATGGGAATGCTGATTATCGGCAGCATGGCCCTGCAGGTCGTTCCTTTCGCGTTCGCGTTCCAGGCTTACGGCGACCTTCTCGAAGGTTTGCGACAGCGCGAGGGACAAGCGGCGGTCGACGCGATCCGCAACCCGTCGAATCCGCTCCCGCTGTTTAACGCGGTCGGCAAGCAGGCGGGAACCGCGGTCATGGCATCCTTGTTGGGGATCTCGGCCGGCGGTTGGATCACGATCGGGCTCTTGAAGCTCGCCCCGGCTCTGGGGTTGTGGCAGGCGGCGGCGATGGGCGTCGCGATCCCCGGCGTTCTCGGACTGGGGCTGCTGCTCTACCGGCTCTTTAAGGAAACGAAGGGCGTATCCCCTAAGACCTACTACCTGCAGACCTTCCTGTTCGGAAGCTCTCTTTCGGCGGTCGGCATGCCGTTGATCGCGATGCTGCTCGGTCAAGGGCAGGTCGAGGGGCTGCAGGCCTCGGCGCAGGCGATGGCGACTTCGGCTCCGGCGTTCGGCTGGATGACGCCGGCGTTCCTGATCCTTTCGGCGCTGATGACCTATGTCGGCTATCGGGTTCAGAAGCGTCTGAAGGGCGACGCGCCCGAAGGCATCTCCGCGTCCGCCGTTTTCGGAGCCTCGATCCCGGTCGGCGTGGGGATGAAGAAGCTCCGGTTCAAGACCGCCTCCGTCGAGCTTGCGGCCGAAGCCGCGGCGCCGTCCGAATCGGGCGCGCTCTCCCCGGCGGATATCCTCTTCTATCGCGAGACTTCGGACGCGATCCACCGCTCGCTCGACGGTTTCGTCAAGCAGAACTCGGGATGGTGGAGCCGTCTGACCGGAAAGGAGCGCTTGGTCCGCAAAATGGCCGACGCCTTTCGCCAGGAGCTTCGCCGGGGACGCAAGCCGGCGTTCGAGATTACCACCACCGAAGACGGCGTGAAGAAGGTGCTTCGCGGCCCGAACGGAGAGACGGCCGCCGAGATTCTTTGGCTCGGCGTTAAAAGGGATACGGGCATGAGCGAGGCGGATCTCGCGCGGTATTTAGTCATCGCCCGGCGGGTTGCGCATTCGGGATTGCTTGAACAGGCGGTTGGAGTTTTCCGACGCATTTGATTTCAGCTTCGAATTAAGAGGGAGTATCATGACGCTTCAAATTGGATGGTTCCGTAAATTCACTTCGTCGGCGCTGGTCGCCGCGCTGGTCGTTACGGCCCCCGGGTTCGGGTGTTGGGACGCGGTCGCCGCCGTCGTCGGCCGAGCGCCGGCCGCGATGGGGACCGTCCCCGGCGGATTTAACGCCGGCATCGCGCTTTCCGCGCCGAAGGCGCTCACGCCGGGCCTCGGGATGGGCATCCCCGGCGGCGGTTTGGCGCTGGAAGGGAGTTTGCCCGTTCTCGACGCGGCGATCGGGGCCCCCGCTGCGGCTTCCGTCGCTGCCCCCGCGCCCGCGCGAGTTTTTATTCCGGCATCGCTAAAGACCGCCGCCGTCCCCGCGGTGAGCGCCGCGGCTCAAAACGCCGCGCCGCGCGCCGTCACCGCGAGGGCCGTCGCCGCTCAGAGCCGCGCCGTTTCCGCGGCGCTCGAGTCCTTGCCGGAAGCGACCGGCGCCGAGGCCCACGCCTCGGGCGTCGGCATCATGAATTTGATCCTGGGCCTTCGGACTCGCTCCGCGTCCGACGCGACCCCGGTTCCCGCGATTTCGCGCACCGGACGCCACCTGAGCGTCCGGCACAGCGGCCCTGCCGGGACCGCTAGTCTCGCGCCCGCTTCTCCCGCTCCTTCCCGCTCTCTGTTCCGGGATGCCCCCGCCGTCAACGCGGCGGATGAAAACCTACCCGCTCCGAGAACCTGGGCTGGGGCCGCGCTTTCCTTCGCCCTCTCCATTGGACGGGTCGCGTTCGGCGCGGGGGCGGTGATCGGCCTGAACGCGGCCGCGATCGCGCTGCTCCCCTCTGTGTTCGGCGCGATGCCCGCGGCCTCCGTATGGGCGGTGAGTTCCGGAGCGATCCTGCTTCCGCTGGGTCTTTATTCCCGCTATCGCCTGGGATTGCGCAATTCGCCGCGGCTGAAGCCCGTCAAGGGCGCGTTCGACCTGATGATCGGAGCGTTCCTCGGAGCGACCGCATTGGCCGTGTTGGCCGTGACCAGCGGCGCGTTCACCGCGACCATGGCGGCGGGACTTCCCGCGTTGGCAGGCGTCGCCGGGATGGGCGTGGCGATAGCGGCAATGAGCAAATCCGGCGGCGGCGCCGGAGGGTGGATTGACGCGGCGCTGACCTGGGCCTCTTTGAATCTGCTGACCCCCTTTATCGGATCGGTCGCCGCCTCACCGCTTTCCCTCGGCGGTTTGATGGGTTTGGCGGCGCTTCCGGCGATCACGACGGTGGCGTTCTTCCTTGGACGCATCATCGCCTCGGCCGAAAGCGGTCGTCCGTTCTCGGTTCCCGGCTCGATGCAGCAGATCCGCTTCCCGGCCTACACCTGGGTAATGACCGGAGTCGTCTTCGCGCTGCTGAGCGGGTATTCGCCGGTTTGGACGAACGCCGCCTTCGCTCTTTGGATGTTCCTGGGCAAGACCCGGATGTTCAATCTGCTCTGGGGCGGGCTCGGGGTGTGGGCCGCGATCACCGGATTCTCGGCCCCGGTGACCTTCCTGTTCATCGCGTTCGCGCCGGAGCGCGCGGCGATGGGAACCGAATGGCTGTTGGGGAAGCTTCTTAAGCGGGGCGCTCCGGCGCCGTCCACGAAAGTGCATCCCTACGGACAGGAACTCGAAAAGCCCGAGCGCTGGCCCAAGTTCAACTACTGGCTCAAGACGGGCTTGGCGCTGGGGTCTCTCGCGGCGTTGGGCTTTGCGCTGAGCGAAGCCGTGCTCGGAGTCTTCGCGCTGGGGTCGTTCGGGGTTAATCTCGCGATCGCCGGAGCGATGGCCTTCATACCCTTCTGGTTCTCGAAGTGGCTCATCAAAAAAATGATGAAGGCCGAACCGATGAGCGAGGAAGAGGACCCCGAGGTCTACGGCATCATGCGAGAACTGCGCGAGGAGATCAACGCCGAGTTGACCGCGAAGGGGAAGAAGCCGATTCCGATGCCCGAGATGGTCAGCGTTCCGATGCCGGTCCCCAACGCCTTCGCGACAGGACGCAGTCCGCACAGCGCGATGGTCGGCGTGACGCTTGAAATGAAGGACATGACGCTCAACCCTGAACGGCTGCGCGAGGGATTGATCCGCTTGATCAAGGCGACCGACCCGAACAGCAAGTCCTACGCGGTGTTCCGCAGGGCGATTCGCGGATCGCTGCCGGACCTGGCCGAAGACGCGGCGCCGTTGGAGGTGGCGGCCGCGCTCGAGAAGGCCGACCGTCAGGATTTGAAAAAGCTCGGCGTGCGCGCCCTTCGAGGCGTGATGGGTCACGAGTTCAACCACGTGATGCACCGGGACATGGCGCTCGGCGCGATCGCCGGGACGATCTCTCAGGGCATCGCCTTCACCGCTTACGGAGTCCTTTGGGCGGTCGGACACGCGCAAGGCATTTTCACGAAGTTGTGGAAGGCGGCGTTCGGCCGCGGCGAGGGCGCAGGACGGGCCGCGCGCGGAGAAACGACGAAGCTCGAGCAGGGCGGCGGCAAATCCGCCCGCGGCATTCGGCCCGAAGCGGCGCCGGTGGAGATCGACTTTCATCAGAAACAGGCCGAGCGGGTGCGTCCGCTGGTGTTCGAACCGGTCACGGCCGGGGCGGCCGCGACCGGCATTCTGAGCCTGGTGAAGGTGCTGATGGCCTTGTGGGCGCCCGTGATCGCCACCCTCATCCAAATGGCCTCCTCGCGCACGCGCGAGGGGCACGCCGATGAGGGCGGGGCGATCCTGACGAAGGACCCGGAGTCCTTGGCGCTGGGCCTGGGGCTTTTGACCTCCTGGCGTCCTCCGACCGGCTACATCGCGAACCGGCGCATTCTTCCGTTGGTCGCGGCGCAGGCCCATGTCATGACGGTAAACCCGATTCAGCAGTTGAGGGACGCCGAGGCCTTGCCGGAGCCTTCGAAGATCGTTCAGATGGCGGTCGGAAAAGAGGACAATTTCTTCTTCAACCTCTTCATTACGCATCCCGACACGACTTTGCGCATCGAACGGCTTTACGAGATGGCCGAAGCGCTGGCGGCCGAGCGGGCCCGGGCCGCAGGGGCTGAAAAACGCTGATTTAAGCGTGATTTCACGGAAACCGGGGGGCGCGACGAAACAGTCGCGCCTTCCGTTTTATTTTGGCATAATCCGGACGGACCCTTTCCATGACGCCGTCCAAAAAAATCATGATTTTGGTCGTCGACGATGATCCGTCGATGGTCGAACTGCTCGAGCATTGCCTGACAAGCCAAGCCTACCAGGTCGTCACGGCGGTCGATGGTCTCGAAGGGGTCAAGGCCGCGCTCGAGGCCAAGCCCGACCTGCTGATCTTGGACCTGCTGATGCCGGGCATGCACGGCTTCGACGTGTGCGAGAGGCTGCGCAAGGAGCCCGCTCTTCGGGACATGAAAATCCTGATTTCGTCGGGGAAGGGATACGCGGTCGACATCAAGGCGGCCAAGCGTCTCGGCGCCGACGACTACATCGTCAAACCCTACGATATCGGCCGATTACTGGCGAAGGTCGAGGGGCTGGTCGGGAAATCATGACTCCCCTGAAAGTCCGCTTTTGGGGAACGCGCGGCTCGATCCCCGCTCCGGGAAAAAGCACCCTCAAGTACGGCGGCAACACCTCCTGCGTCGAAGTACGCCACGGCGACGACGTCTACATTTTCGACAGCGGGACCGGTATTCGCGAACTGGGGATGGACATGATGGGGCGCAATCCCGGCCAAGCGAAACGCGGTCACATCTTCATCGGGCATACGCATTGGGACCATATCCAGGGCTTTCCGTTCTTCGTCCCGGCCTACATCCCCAAGAATAAGTTCACGATTCACAGCGTCAAGAGTATCGGCGACAGTTTCGAGAATATCTTCCGCCGCCAGATGGGGATCAACTACTTCCCCGTTGAGGTCGGGGATATGGCCTCCCAGCTCGAGTTTCACCATATCGATACGCGGCCCTATGAAGCGGAAGACGCCGTCGTGAAGACGATTTACACGAACCATCCCGGGGTCAACCTGGCCTATCGGCTCGATTTCCCGGGAGGGCGCAGCGTCGTTTATCTCACCGATCATGAGAACCACGCGGCCTTTTCGGGGCCGAGTGAGTTGGCTTTACGGCAAGATCGGTGCATCGAAGATTTTTGCCGGAACGCCGATCTGTTGATCTGCGACTCCCAATATACCGATGAAGAGTACGAGTTGAAGCGGGGTTGGGGTCACAGTCGGTGGAAGGACAGCGTGGATCTCGGCATCAAGGCCGAAGTGAAGCGCCTCGCGCTGTTCCATCATGAACCGGTCCGTTCCGACGACGCGCTTGACGCGATCGCCGTGGAGGCGCGTTCGATCGCGGGGAAGCGCGGAAGTTCAATCGACGTATTTTGCGCAGAAGAATCTAAGGGGGTGGCTCTATGAGGTTTTTGAAGTACGCGTTTGGAAGCTCGATCGGGCGCAAGCAGGTTGTGGCGCTCAGCGGCCTTCTGCTGATCGGGTTTCTCGCGTCGCATTTGACCGGAAACTTGTTGATTTACTTGGGCGCGGAGAAGTTCGACTCCTACGCGGCTTTCCTTTCGAATCACCCTCTGCTGATTCCCGCGGAGATCGGCCTGGCGGCGCTGTTTCTCGTGCACATCGGCTGGGGCCTGCGCGTTAGCATCCAGAACCGGTTCGCCCGGGGCCGCGATTACGAGATGAACGAGAACGAGGGCGGGCGGACGATAGGATCATCGACGATGAAGTACACCGGCCTGATGACTTTGATTTTCCTCGGCGTCCACATCTTCACCTTCAAGATCCAGCACGCCTCGGGAACGAGCTTGTGGGAGCATGTGATCGATTGGTTTCATGTCGCTCCCTACACGGCGTTTTACCTCATCGCGATGGTTTCGCTGGGCCTGCATTTAAGCCACGGGATCAAGAGCGCCTTTCAGACGTTCGGCTTCAACCACCCCCGCTACACGCCCTGCATCGAGGGGGTCGGGCTGGTTCTCGCGATCGCGTTCGCGGTCGGCTTCGGTCTGCTGCCGGTATTCGGGTTTACCCGGGGAGGCGCGCTGTGAGCATTCTCGATTCCAAGATTCCCGACGGGCCCATCGAAAAGAAATGGGATAAGCATAAGTTCGATTGCAAGCTGGTCAATCCGGCGAACAAGCGCAAATATACCGTTATCGTCGTCGGCACCGGTCTCTCCGGCGGCGCGGCCGCGGCAAGCCTCGCCGAAATGGGCTATGACGTGCTCAACTTCTGCATCCAGGATTCTCCCCGACGCGCGCATTCCATCGCGGCGCAGGGCGGCATCAACGCCGCGAAGAACTACCCCAACGACGGCGACAGCGTCTGGCGCCTGTTCTACGACACCGTCAAGGGCGGCGACTACCGCGCCCGCGAGGCGAACGTCTACCGGCTCGCCCAGGTGTCCAACAACATCATCGATCAGTGCGTCGCGCAGGGCGTCCCGTTCGCGCGCGAGTACGGCGGCAACCTCGCCAACCGTTCCTTCGGCGGCGCGCAGGTCTCGCGCACTTTCTACGCGCGCGGCCAGACCGGCCAGCAGCTGCTGCTCGGCGCCTACGGTTCTTTGATGCGCCAGATCGACGCCGGCAAGGTCAAGATGATGGAGCGTCGGGAGATGCTCGACCTCGTCGTCGTCGACGGCAAGGCGAAGGGGATCGTCGTGCGCAACCTCGTCACCGGCAAGCTCGAACGCCATTCGGCACACGCCGTGGTACTGGCGACGGGGGGCTATGCCAACGTCTTCTTCCTGTCTACGAACGCGGCGAACTGCAACGTCACGGCGAGCTACAGGGCCTACAAGCGCGGGGCGTATTTCGCCAACCCGTGCTACACGCAGATTCACCCCACGTGCATCCCGGTCAAGGGCGACCTTCAGTCCAAATTAACGCTGATGTCGGAAAGCCTTCGCAACGACGGGCGCGTATGGGTTCCGAAGAAAGCAGGGGAGACCCGAAAAGCCGATGAGATCCCCGAGGCGGAGCGCGATTACTACCTTGAGCGGCGCTACCCTGCGTTCGGCAATTTGGTCCCGCGGGATGTGGCCTCGCGCGCGGCGAAAACCGCCTGCGACGGCGGCAACGGGGTCGGTGAGACGAAGCTCGCGGTGTACCTCGACTTTCGCGACGCGATCAGGCGCGACGGTGAGGAAACAATCCGCTCGAAGTATGGAAACCTCTTCGACATGTACCATCACATCACCGACGAGAACCCGTACAAGGTTCCGATGCGCATTTACCCGGCGGTGCACTACGCTATGGGCGGGCTTTGGGTGGATTACAATCTCCAGTCGACGATCCCGGGACTCTTCGTGCTCGGTGAGGCGAACTTCTCGGATCATGGGGCGAATCGGCTCGGCGCGAGCGCGTTGATGCAGGGTCTCGCGGACGGGTATTTCGTGATTCCCGCGACGATCGGCGGCTACTTAGCCGGGGTGAAGTACGACGAGCGCCCTTCGACCGACGCGGCGGAATTCGCGTCGGCGGAGAAAGAGGCTCAAGCGCGCATCGACAAGCTGCTCGGCGTGAACGGCAAGCGAACGGCGGTGGCCTTCCATCGGGACCTGGGAAAGATCCTTTGGAACAACTGCGGCATGGCGCGCAACGCCAAGGGGCTTACCGATGCGATCAGCGCCGTCCGGGAGCTTCGCGGACGATTCTGGAAGGAGGTCAAGGTCGTCGGCGGCGCCGATGAGTTCAACCAAGGCCTCGAGCGCGCCGGCCGCGTCGCCGACTACATGGAATTCGCCGAGTTGCTCTGCCGCGACGCGCTGGAGCGCGAGGAAAGCTGCGGTGGTCATTTCCGCGAGGAGCATCAGACCGAGGAAAACGAGGCACGCCGCGACGACGAGAAGTTCTCGCACGTCGCCGCCTGGGAGTTCAAGGGCGACGGGGCCGATCCGGTGCGCCATAAGGAAGAATTGAAATTCGAGCATGTAAAGCTGACGCAGAGGAGCTACAAATGAGTGCTGGCACGATGAATCTCACGCTGCGCGTCTGGCGGCAAAAGGACGCGGCGTCCGAAGGACGCTTTGAGACCTACCAGGCGAAGAACATTTCGGCGGATCAGAGCTTTCTTGAGATGCTCGACATGGTCAACGAGGACCTCACCGAGGCCGGCAAGGATCCGATCGCCTTCGATCACGACTGCCGCGAGGGTATTTGCGGGATGTGCGCGCTGGTGATCAACGGCCGGGCGCACGGCCCGGACGGGGGGAAGACCACCTGTTCGCTTCACATGCGCCGCTACAAAGACGGCGACACGATCACGGTGGAGCCGTTTCGCGCGCGCGCATTCCCGGTGATCCGCGACTTGGTGACCGACCGCGGCGCGTTCGACCGCATCATCGCCGCCGGCGGCTACACCAGCGTCAAGACCGGATCGGCCTGCGAGGCGAATTCCATTCCCGTCCCGCAGGAGAACGCGGAAATGGCGATGGACGCGGCCGCCTGCATCGGCTGCGGCGCTTGCGTGGCCGCGTGTCCGAACGCCTCGGCGATGCTGTTCATGGGAGCGAAGGTGTCCCAGTTCGCCCTTCTGCCGCAGGGACAGCCCGAGCGCACGCGGCGGGTGCTGCGGATGGTCGAGCAGCACGACAGCGAGGGCTTCGGCAACTGCACCAACGAGTACGAGTGCATGAAGGCCTGTCCCAAGGAAATCAACGTCTCAAACATCGCCCGGCTCAACCGGGAATACCTGCGCGCGACCGTGGTCGCGAGGGACTGAGGCCGCTCCACCGTCTCGACAAGGTCGAGGGGGAATCCCCCATATTGCTGCAAAAATAATAAGCAATATTAGTATTGATATAGAAAAGAGAGGCCTCTATACTTTGCTCAGGAGGATTCTCATGCCACTCAAGGCTTACACGACCAAACTGGACGAGAAGATGCTGAAGGCGCTCAAAGCCGTTTCAGAGCGAACGCGCATCCCCCAATCGGAATTAGTTCGGGAGGGGGTAGAACTGGTGTTGCGCCGCCATGCCGAGGACATAGTCTCGTCCCCGCTGCGCGCAGAGATCGAAGACCTCCTCAATGAAGACCGGAAGCTGCTGCAGCGGCTAAGCGACGCTTGAACTATCTCTACCCGAACCAAGTCATCTTCCTGCATAAACGCGTTGTCGAGGTCTCGGGGGGCTCCCACGGCGTGAGGGACCAGGGGCTGCTGGAGTCCGCAGTCTACCGTCCTCAGGCAGCGTTCGGCGGAGCCGACCTGTATCCAGACTTGTTCGCCAAGGCTGGCGCTTTGGGCCATTCGATCATCAAGAACCATCCATTCGTGGACGGCAACAAACGCACGGGCTTGGAATCCATGCGCCTCATGCTGCGCATGAACGGCTTTGATCTCCGGGCGGGCGAGAACCAGAAGTTCGACTTCGTGATGAAGGTCTCCTCGGGCGGGACCGACGAGCACGAGATCGCACAGTGGCTGAAAGCCCACTCGCGAAAGCGACTCTAAAGGCGGACAAGTTCGCCGAGCCCTACAAGGCCGCGCTCAGCGATGCAACGGGTGAGTGAGCCGGAGACCGAGAAGAGACAGCCCCGCAAACGGCAGCAGCAATGCCGATCCGGCGGCGCGATGCAGCTTCCGGGCGTTCAAAAATCCTCGCCGAACGCGACTTCCCCGGCGACGGCGACCTGGTAGGCGGAGACGCGCCGCTCGAAGAAATTCGTCAATTCCTGCACATCCTGCAGTTCAAGGAACCCGAACGGGTTTTTGACCCCGTAGATCGGCTTCATCGCGAGCGCCTCGAGCCGGCGGTCGACGACGAACTGCAGGTACTCCTGCATCGCCGACGCGGAGAGGCCCGCGACGCCCATCTGCAGCACGTCCTCGGCGAAGGCCATCTCCACCTCGATCGCGTCGGCCATCATCCGCCGCACATTGTCCTGCAGAGTTTCATTGAACAGTCCCGGATCCTCTTCGCGGATCGTTTTGATCACCTCGAACGCGAAGCGGATGTGCATGCTCTCGTCGCGAAAAACCCAATTGGTCCCCGCCGCCAGTCCGTTGAGCAGCCCCTTCGAGCGCAGAAAGTAGACATAGGCGAAGGCCGCGAAGAAAAACAGACCCTCGATGCAGCCGGCGAAGCAGATGAGATTTAGCAGGAAAACGCGCCTCTGCTCGGCGGTACGCGTCGCCTCCAGCGCGTGGATCGAGTTCATCCACTTGAAGCAGAAGCCGGCCTTCTTCTTGATCGACGGGATGTTCTCTATCGCGGCGAAGGCTGCCTCCCGATCCTTGGGTTCGGGAATGTAGGTGTCGAGCAAAGTCAGGTAGAACTCGACATGAAGCGCCTCTTCGTAGAGTTGGCGCGACAGGTAGAGCCGGGCTTCGGGGGAGTTTAGGTGCTTGTAGAGGTTGAGCACCAGGTTGTTGGCGACGATGGCGTCACCGGTCGCGAAAAAGGCGACCAAGCGCCGGATCATGTGGCGTTCCGACTCCGAGAGCTTGTCGCGCAGGTCGCCGAGGTCGTGCGAGAAGTCGACCTCCTCGACGGTCCAGGTGTTCTTGATCGCCGTTTTATAGAAGTCGAAGAACGCAGGGTAGCGCATCGGGCGCAGCGTCAGGTCCAGACCGGGATCGAGCAGGCTCATTGACAGGCCTCGCAGGACTCTGGATTTTCGAGGCTGCAGGCGACGGCCGCTGCCGCGGCCGCCGGAGCGATCTTCGCGATCTCCGTCGCCGGTCGGGAGCGCAGGTAGTAGGTGGTCTTTAACCCGGATTTCCACGCGTACATGTACATCGAGGAGAGCTTCCCGATCGTCGGCGTTTCGAGGAAGAGGTTCAGCGACTGGCTCTGGTCCAGAAACGGCCCCCGCGCGGCGGCAAGGTCGATCAATGAGCGCATCGGAAGTTCCCAAGCGGTGCGAAAGAGACGCCGAACCTCCTCGGGAATTTCGGCGATGCCCTGGATGGAACCGTTTGCGGCCTTGATCCGCGAGCGGATCGCGTCGGTCCAAAGGCCGAGCGACTGGAGTTTTCTGGCCAGAAAGCGGTTGATCTGGAGGAACTCGCCCGAGAGCGTCTCCCGCTTGAACTGGTTGGAAACCTGCGGCTCGATGCACTCGCAGCATCCGGTGATCGACGCGATCGTCGCGGTCGGTGCGATCGCCAGCACGAGCGCGTTGCGCAGACCGTGCTTCGCGATCCGGGCCTTCAGCTCCGTCCAGCGCTTCGCGTCGCGCGGCGCGACGCCCCAGAGGTCGAACTGCAGTTCCCCGGCAGCGGCCCGCGTCTCGTCGAAGGAGGGATGGCGGCCGAGCCGTTCGGCGAGGTCGCACGACGCCGAGAGGGCGTGGAAGTAAACCTCCTCTTGGATGCGCGCGGCGAGGCGGCGCGCGGCTTCGGAATCAAACGCGAGCTCCAACTGAAATAGCAGGTCCTGAAAGCCCATAAGCCCCAGCCCCACCGGGCGCCAGCGCTTATTGGACCGCGCGGCCTGTTCGGTCGGGTAGAAGTTGATGTCGACCACGCGGTCGAGGAACTCGACCGCGGTGCGCGTGTTGTAGGCCAGCTTCGCGTAGTCGACGCGTCCGCCGTCGACATGCCGCGCGAGGTTCAGCGATCCGAGGTTGCAAACGGCCGTTTCGCCGTCGTCGTTGACTTCGACGATCTCCGTGCATAGGTTCGAGGAGTGAACGACGCTGCCCGGCTTGGCGGTCTGATTCGCCTTGCGGTTGCAGGCGTCCTTGAAGGTGATCCAACCGTTGCCGGTCTCGGCGAGCGTCTTCATCATTTTTCCGTAGAGCGCGCGCGCCTTCACGCGTTTGACGAAGCGGCCTTCGGCCTCGGCCTTTGCGTAGGCGGCCTCGAAGGCCTCGCCGTAGAGATCGGGAAGTTCGGGGGTTTCCTTCGGGTCGAAGAGGGACCAGTCCCCGTCTTCCTCGACGCGGCGCATGAACAGATCCGGGATCCAATGCGCGAGGTTGAGATTGTGCGTACGGCGCTGAGGATCGCCGGTGTTTTCGCGCAGTTCGAGAAATTCCTCGATGTCCGCGTGCCACGACTCGAGGTAGACGCAGCAGGCGCCCTTGCGTTTGCCGCCTTGGTTGACCGCGGCGACCGAGGCGTCGAGGGTCTTCAGCCACGGGACGATGCCGTTGGAGAGTCCGTTGGTGCCCCGGATCAGCGAGCCGCGCGAACGGACGCGGTGGTAGGCGAGCGCGATCCCGCCCGAGAATTTTGAGAGGTTCGCGACTTCCGCGTAGCGGGCGTAGATCGAGTCGAGTTGGTCCTTCGGGGAGTCGACAAGGTAGCACGACGACATCTGGGGGTGCTTGGTCCCGGAGTTGAAGAGCGTCGGAGAACTCGTCATGTACTCGAAGGAGGAAAGCAGGCGGTAGAGCCGCAAGGCGTCGTCGACGCTCTCGGCCAGGCCGCAGGCGACGCGCATGAAGAAATACTGCGGGGTCTCAATGACCTCGCGGGTCTGGGGATGCTTGATCAGATACCGGTCATAGACGGTGCGCAGTCCGAAATACTCGAAGGCTTCCGAGCGCTTCAGATCGATCGCGTGGTTGAGCTTCCGGCGGTTCGCCTTGACGAACCCTGCGGTCTCGTCGCCGATGACCCCGACCTACTGGCCGGCCGCGATCGACTGGGAGAACGAGTGTATGTCCTGATTCCAGACTTCCTTATGGATGTAGGTGTTGAGCAGCCGCGCCGCCAGGCGTGAGTATTCCGGTTCCTCGGCGATGTGGGCGGCCGCGGTCTGGATCGAGAGCCGGTCGAGTTCCTGGGTCGTGGCGCCGTCGAACAGGCCTCCGATCGTCCTCGTGGCGACGGTCATCGGATCGACGCGGTCGAGGCCGTCGCAGCAGCGGGAAACGGCCTTTACGATCTTATCGACATCGACGGATTCCAGATCGCCCGAGCGTTTTCGGACCGTCATCTTCGCTGCGGACGGCGACTGTTTTTGCGATGCGGCAGGCGGCGTGGGGTCGGTCTTCATCGGCGCTTCCTCCTCGAAGTCGCGAAAGTTGACGCGACGACGAGAGGCGGCCGGATGCGATCGGCTGCGGGCTCCGCTGCGTTCCCTTCGAACGGCGGATCTCGGCGCTGCGTCATCATCGGCAGGTCTTCGGACTTTCGGGCTTAAAGCTTGGTCTACTCTTCGCAGCTTCCCGACTCCCGTGGAGTCAGTGCCGTTTGCGAATTTCGTTCCCGTTTACCGCTGCGGGGCAGTCCCGGAATTTCACCGGGTTCCCTTTTCATTCCGGAGTCAACGAACCCGGAAACCGACGACCCCGGAATGCTATCACGGAGGGGTCATCGAAGTCAAAGCGGGATGCGTGATCGCGAGTCCGGCCGCCGCGCTGAGAACGGCTTCGCGGTCGCGAGGGGGCACTGCCAATATATTGACAGAACTCCATATTCGGCGTGCAATTATGGAATATGGTCGACATAATGCTTTCCCCTCGTTTATCCCGCAGTTTCTTTCTGTTCGGGCCGCGGGGAACCGGGAAAACGACCCTGCCGGACTTTAAGCGAGCCGAGGCCTTCTGCCTCTCCCGGGACTCCCGGCGCAGGAAACTCGGAGGCGTGGCCGTGCTTCCTTGGCGGGACGGTCTGCGCGAGTTGGGGTTAAGTTAGGACCGGGCCTCTCGGCGCCGTGAGAGCAACCTAGGTCCGAGGACCTACGCAGGCCTGCGCCTCCGGCCCCCCGACGAGTCCCGGAGTCTCCTCTATAATGAACCATGCGCTTTCTGCGCGTCCTTCTGTGCGCCGCCGTCGCGAGCGGATCCCTCCCGGCCGCCTCCGAGCCGGCGGCGGGTCCTGCCGTCGAGCAACTCGGTTCGATTCATAATACAAGGAGCGCGCGCGAGGCCTACGACGGGGGGAAGGTCGACCCGGCGGGCGCGGTGAAGCTAGGCAGCAAGACGCCGGGGACGAAGGCGCGTCCCGCCGTCACGGCGGCACGCGTTGAAAGCGGCGAGCGCCGGGCGGTGATCGAGCCCGTTCCCGAAGTGGCTGCGGCCAAGAGCAAGCTTCCTCCCGGCACCTACGGCGCCGAAGCGCCCGAGATGGGTTGGGACTGGGACCGGACGGTATTCTCCGCCGGGACCGCGCTCGCGGGCGCCGCGATAGGATTCATGGTCGGCGGACCGATCGGCGCGGCGATGGGATTCGTCGCCGGCTTCTTTCTCGGCGCCCTCGCCTCCAAGGCGATGGGCATCGGGACCTAATCCTTCCGTTCCACCACGATCACATCGTAGAGCTGACCCGGGCCGAGCGCGAACGGGGTCACGCCGTAAAGAGAGCTGTAGAATCCCGCCTTCCCCTCGACTGGACTCATCGTCGCGACGCCCCAGGGATTGGGGACGGGAGTCAGCGATACGCGGGAAACCGGAACCGGGAGCGGCGCCGAGCCCGAATTGTTGACGGAAACGACCACCCTGTCGCCGGTTGCGAGTTTTGGTTTCGCGTAATCGTACGCCGCGGCGCCCGCCCTCTCCATGTAGTATTGAAATCCCCAGTGGCCGATGAAGCGCACGCCCGCGCCGCCTTCGCGTTGGGCCGCGGCCCGCTGTGCGCGGGCGATCCCCTGATCCGCCGCGCCGAGCCACAGGGAGAAAACTGCGGCGGCGGCGGCGCCTGCCGTGAGAACGGTCATGGCGCTTCGCCGTCGTTCAAAGCCCAAAGAATCGGTCCAGCGGAGCACGAGAACGGCCAAGGGAAGGCCGGCGGGCAACAGCGAGCGCGCGTTGATGGACCAGTTTAGCCCGACCGCGTAGACGAGAACGCCGCCGAGCCATAACACCGCCAGCAAGACTTCGGGGAAATCGTCGCCCGCGTCGCGCGCTCCGAGCGCGGCGAGCGTCAGCGCCGCTAAACCCCCGGCGGCCAAAACAGCCCACAATCCCCCGGCGCCGATCCAAAGCCAAAGCCCGGCGAATGCCGCGGCCGCGGTTCCGGAGGCCTTCCGCGGCGTCCAGGCCAAAAGCGGCAGGCAGAAGACGGGCCAGATCAGCACGCCGCCTAAGAACGCCGCGGCGACGGGAAGTTTCGGGGCGAGTTGCAGTTCCGGCTTCGCCGCGTAGCCGCCCGCGGCGAACGGGTGGAAAAAGCCCGCGTGCCTCAGGGAATAAATCCCCCAAAGAGCGACGGCGGCGAGCGGGAGAAGCAGCCAGAGCGTTTGCGCGCTCCATCGCCCCCGCTTTGCGCGCCAGTAGACCGCGAGCAGGGGGATCAACGCGAGGCCGAGGTAGGTGCTCAGCGCCGCGCCAGCGACGCAGAACCCCGCGGCGGCGGCCCAGCCCTGTGCGCGTTTTCCATCGGCGTGCGCGGCTTCGACGCCCGCGGCGATCGCCCCCATCCAAAAGGCGTAATGGGTGAGATCGTGCATCGCGTTCGTCGCGCCGAGGACGAAGGCCGGGGCCGCCGTCGCGAGCAACGCGGCGAGGGCGGGGTTCTTGGAGAGTCGTTTCGCGACGGTTCCCGCGCAGAACGCCGCAAAAAGCGCGCGCGGAAGCAGCGCCGCGTGCGCGGCGAACTCCCCCGAACCGAACAGCCCCCGTATCGCCGCGAGCCCGTAGCCGTGAAGCGGCGGGTGCAGGTTCGTGCGCCAGATCGGAAGCGGGGTTCCGCTCCAGTTAAAGGCGAAATCATAGGGGGCGAGCGGGAATTCGGCGATTCGCGCCGCAACCGCGAGCCAGAACGCGTCGTCGATGTGGAAGGGCTTCCACAGAAACGGAATCAGCAGTAAGAGCGCCGTTGCGACCGCGGCGCGGGGTGCGCTCAGCAAAGCGCCCCGATCCATCACCGGGAGGATCCGTCCTCTGATGCTCGATTTTCGAACTCGAGCAAATCGTGCCCGAGCCGCGAGCGCTTGATCACGGCGGCGAGAACGAGGCTCGCGCCGAAGAGAGCGGCGGAAATCGCGAGGTTGCGCGGCTCGTTCCAGGCGCTGCCGAATAGAACGCACACGACCGCTCCGGGGACGATGCCGAGGGCGGTTCCGATCGCGTAATCCAGATAGCGCATCTCGGTCAGGCCGCAGACGAAATTTGTGATGTCGAAAGGAAGCAGGATCAAGCGCATCAGCAGCACGGTCGGGACGCCGTGTTCCAGCAGATGGCGGTCTATCCGTTTGACCAGCGCGTGTTGTCGGTAGCCCGCCAGCCAGTGGCGGCCCAGCCAGCGAGCGGTAACAAACGTGCATCCGGCGCTGAAGTTCTCTCCGGCGAGCGTCAACAGGAGTCCGTACGCCGGGCCCCACAGCATGCCCGCGGCCGCCGCCGGGATAGAGGCCGGAAGAATCGTCAGGGGGCGGATCGCGTAGGCGGCGATGAACAACCACGGGCCCCAGACTCCCATCCCGGAGGTCCAATCCCGCAGTGCCTCGGGAATCTTCGCCATCGGGAGGTCGAGCCGAAGGAACCATAGGACGGAGGCAGCGATCATCGCGCCCCAAAGACCCAGCAGGACGATTCGGCGCTTATTTCCCGGCATCGCTCGAGCGCGTCGCTTCGTTCATGAGATAGTGCGAGAAGGCTTGCCGGGCGGACGGCGTTCCGATTCGCCCCAGCGCGACGGCCGCGCTGTAGCGGACGTCGGCGCTGGGATCCTTTAGGGCGCGCTTCAATTGCTCCAGGGCGCCTTCCGCGGGACCGCCGATATTTCCGAGCGCGAGCGCCGCGCTCCCGCGCACACGGGGGGATTCGTCGCGCAGCGCGATGATCAAAGATCCCACGGCGCGGCCCGCCTTCGCCCCAAGCCAACCGAGTTCGTCGGCGGCCCGGGCGCGGATCGGAGGAAATTCGTTTTCGAGCGATTCGAGCAGGGCAGGGATCGGATCGTGCTCCGGCGGACGATCTTCTCCCTCTAAGATTCTCGCGGTCGCGGAAACCCGCTGATCCCGTCGTTCGCCGGGTCCCTCGGGGGGACTTAGGCGTTCCGGTTCTCCGAACAGGCGTTTTATTTCGCGTTCGGTCTCCGCTCGGGAGATCGGCCGTTTGAACTGCTCCCGGCGGGCGAGAGCGGCTTTGGCGACCATGCTTTCCGGCGAGTCGGAAGGGTTCGGGGGAGAGGGGGGAGCGGCGGACGCGGCGTCGGGAGACGGATTCTCCGCGGCGGGGAACTCGAACCGGGGTAAACCCGCCGTGAAGCGCAGAGGGAGAACGCTTCGTTTGCACTCGCTCAGTTCCTCGCCGGGATTGGATTCCGGCTCTGCGGCGCGATCGTTGTTTTCAAGCTTGCGGATCCAATAGCGGTCCGTCATTCGAACCACGCCGCTCTCATCGAGCAGCGCCTCCTCCAGCGACGGCAGCGCGTCGGGCCCGAGACTGCCGAGCCAGTGCACTGCGTTGAGGCGGACGAGACGGCACGGATCCTCCCGGAGCGCGGCGCTCAGCGACGGGATCGAGACGACGCCCTGGCGGCCCAGCCAGTGAACCGCGGTGAAGCGGACCTGCCAATCGGCGTCCCGCAGCGCTGACGCGAGAGGTTTCTGCGCGTAGGGACCCATCGCGCCGAGACGATTGACCGCGTTGATGCGCTCGTTCCAGTTTCCGTCTTTGAGCATACGTTCCAGGCGGGGACGTTCCGAACGGGGAGTCGGAGTGAGTCCCCCGGGGTACGAGGATTCGCCGTAAGTGTTCGCCGTGAGGAATAAAAGCGCGGCCAGGATTCTAGTCACGAACGACGCGGGTTTTCGCGATCAGGTCGTGCCACGTCCTTTGATCCTTCGTGAAAACTCCCCAGAGGTAGCCGATCATCAGCATCACTCCGGAAAAGACGGAGACGAGCGAGCGCAGCGCGGACATCTTCCAGTCCAACGGCGCGGCGACGGGCGCGTCGGAGGGGACGACGCGCAGGCCTAAAATCCGCTTTCCGGGCGTGGCGCTCCAGATCGTCAAAAAGAAGGTTCCGTACAAAAACCAGAGGAGGGGGAACGCGGGCTTGCGGCTCGGCGGACGGGAGCGGGGAGGCTCCGACTCGAAGACGTCTTCGACGGCCTGCTCGAGGTCCACGGCCGCCTCTTCGACGTTTCCGCCGGCGTCGGAATCCGGGGACTTCTTCACCTTGATGTCCACCGCGTTGCCGATCTTGACGCGGTCTTCGGTGATCTGGATCCCGCCTTCGAAGCGAACGCCGTTCTCGTCGACGGACAGGTCCTTCCCGTGGATCCCCTTGTTCGAGAGTTCGACGCCGCCGATTCTCACCCTGTTCTCTTCAATGTGCACGCCGCTCTTGGCGAGTTTCTGCTTCAGTTTCTGCTCCGCGCGGCGATGGTCGGCGCGCGAGGCGCGCTCGTGGCCGGACGCGTCGAAGAAGGTGTTGAAGATGAGACTGCAAAGCAAAAAGTCGATGACCAGCGCTCCGCCGCGCCGCCAAAGCGGCGTCGGCCTCTCCAGGGGCATGACTGGGGGTGGGAGCGTTTCTTTGGTCTTGGGCGCATCGGGCTCGTCGTCAATTCTCTCGGCTGGGAGCGCTTCGACGGGGATTTCGCGCTTGACCTTGTACAGCTTGATCTCGTCGGCGATGCCTTTGAGTTTGCGAAAGCCGATTTCGCTGGTCGGGACTTCCCGTTTGTTCATCGCGAGATACACGCCCTCCGAGAAATAGACTTCCCCGGCTTCTGCGATCGCCTCGATGCGCGCCGTGATGTTGACGGGTTCCCCGAAGACGTCGTCGTCGGTCAAATTGACCTCGCCGACATTGATCGCGATCCGGACGTCCAGGCGGTCGTCGCCGGTCTTGCCCTCGTTGTAGGCGAGGAGCGCTTCCTGCACCTCGACCCCCGAGAGCACCGCGTCGGTCGGGCTTTCGAACACCATTAGAAACGCGTCGCCGATGGTCTTGATGAGTTTCCCGCCTCGGTTTTCCAGAACCGGAAGAACGATCTCCTTGTGCTTTTCCAGCATCGCGAGTACTTCCGAGCGGGACTTCCGTGAAGTTTTCTCGGTGAATCCCTTGATGTCGGTGAGCAGGATCGTCAGGTTCCGGGTAGAGGGGGAGGCCATACAAGGATGATAGCAAAGCCAAGCGGATTCCGCCTGCGCTTTGCTTCCCTATTTCCCTTTTAAATACTGAACTTTTCGAAGCCTGTCAGCATCTTTACGTCCGCGCCGTCGAGTTTCTTGGAGAGTTCCTCGAGCAGCCCGGCGGACGCCTTCTCCTGCGGGAGTTCGACGCTGTAGGTAAGAACGCGTTTGCCGGCAAGCGTCTCCGAGCTTAACAGCACGGCGCCTTTCGAGAGCTCCGAGACCGCTGCGTCCACCCGCGAGGCAGGCCCTTCACCTTCGGCGAGCGAAAAGCGCAGCAGCCGCTCGTCGGCGCGGGAGGTTCCGAACTGAGTCTTCTCCAAAATCATCAAAATCACGGAGGCCAGTCCGGTGAACAGAACGGCTTGGCCGTAGAGGCGCACGCCGCAGGCCATGCCGACGGCCATCGTTATGCTCAGTGCGAATTCGGCATAGGTGAAGCTCGCGAGGCTTTCCGTTGATTGGACCGAGATTTGCTTAAGCAGTTCATCCATTCGAATCGATCTCCGTGATGGGCGGCTCTTGGCCGATCCATCGATGCACGCTCCGTACATATTTCGAACAATCACGCGGCGTCAGTTCAAGTTCCCGCGTCAGTCGCGCCGTCCAACGGGGAATCTTCGAGGAAAATTTCAATTCGAGAACCGCCGCTCCAGGGGGGAGCGCTCGCGGTGATTCAATGTCGGGTCCTCGGGCGAACATTTCGGGCGGGCCGCAACGCAGGTCGAAATCGAGGGTTAAACGCAGGTCCGAACCGAGAATATCCTCGAGCGCAATCCTATCATAAGAAAGGGCGACGACGGCGGAGCGGGGGCGACGGGCCAGGCGTTCGGCGAAAACGGCGCATGGACCCGGCAAGGGACGCCCGAACGGATCTTCGACGAAGGATGCCGCGGTCTCGGGATCCGCCTCTTCGCGCGTCTTCGCGACGCTGCGGTTATAGCGCGACTTGACCTCAAAGAAGCAACGGCGATCCGAGCCGTAGCGGCGCAGGCGGAATTTCGTCTTCGTGATCTGTCCGTCATAAACTTCCCGGCAGCTCTCGAAATCGAGCGTGTCGAAGTAGAGCGAGTGGACGAGGTAGCGTCCCCCCGGGCCGGCGTGCGCGTCAAAGCGCATCCAGTGCGACGCGGCGTCTAGAACCCGTTGGGCCTCGTCGCGCCCGAGCAGGTACTTGATCTCAAAGCGGGCGTCGCGCGGGTTCATCGGGCTAAATCCTTGAGATCCGGGTCGACGCGGCAGAGCGTGCAGGCCTTCAGCGTTTTCCTAGCCGCCGCGCGAAGTTCGTCCGGGCCCGGGGTTCGAACCGCGGGGGGCGTCCCTTCCTCCAGGCGCATCGGGGTCTCATTCCCGCCGAGATAGGCGCTGCCGGAGATCGAGCCGGGCTTCGCGTTCGGGTTCAGCTTCTTGTACAGACTCAATCCGATCGAGTTGCCGACGATCACCGGGCGGTCCATCTGCAGAGAGCGCACCCGCGCGTTCGAGAGCGGAATGTCCCCGGAGTTGTCGATGTCGCGGAGAACGGCTCCGATCGTGTTTCTCGTCATATACATCGTATCGCCGTCGTAAGGCCGCTCGATGTCGTTGCGTTCGACGATAAGTTCCGTTGCAAAGAAGCGTCCGTTCTCGCAGCGCCCTGCCTCGGTCCAGGGGCCGGTATGGGCGCGGATTTTCAGGACGGCCCCGTCCGGGCAGGCACCGGCGGCCTTGAAGCGCAGCGCGTACAGCCCCAGTCCCTCGATGACGCCTTGACTGCGCCGCTCATTTCACCATCCGGAGCGCAGCCTCATGCGGGGGGACAGGTAGCCGCGGCGTAAAAACGCCAGGCGCCGCCGCACCGGCTCCCGCATCGGGTTGATCTCCCGCCATTGCGCGGTGGTCTTGAGGTCGGGATAGTAGGTCAGTGAGGCGCCTTCCTTAAGATCGCGCGCAATGAACGGTTCCTATGATTACCAGCGCCGCGTAGTAATTGACGAACTGACCGAGGTTGACGCGGCGCAGGAAGGCGTCGCCCCCGTTGAGGACGCTTTCGCGCACCGAGTCGTTGAAGTCCTCCAAGTCGGACCAGTCCGCCTTTTGCAAAGCGTTTTTCTTCCACAGATCGCGGATTTCCCCGGCCCAAAGGTATTCACGCCCTATCTTCGCGTGCTCGCGTTCGCGGTAGATCGCGCCTTTGGGCAGCGTTTGGGATTCGAGCAGGTCCATATCAAGATTTTCGACCACTTGCCGCAAACCGTCGTAGCGGCCGTTGAGATCGACGGTGGCGAGACCGACCCGGCTGCTCACGCCGCCGGAGCGGTGGAGCACTTCGCTGGCCCATATTTCGAAGAAGAAAGGATCGGTGGAAAGAGCGGTGAGGTTCAGAGTCCGGTGGCCGCGAACTTGCCGGTCCTTGTCCGTCTGCACCTTGATCGACTTTTGTCGGAAGGCCCAATGGAGGTGACCGTAGCCGCGGTAGCGGGCGGTGTTCGGACCGGGGACCGGGTTTCCGTCGATAGCGAAGGACTCTACCGGGACCTTCTTGTAGCGGACCTTGCTGAAGCGCACGCCCTTGGGTACGGCCGCGTTCAGAGCTCGGATAAACTCCGGACGGATCTTCAGCGTGAAGTGCGGGAGCGGCTTGCCGGGCTTCGGGTAAACGAAAAGCGAATGAGGATCCGTCGGGGGGCGGAACGGAATGTCCTGGATCGCGGGACGCTCTCCTTGGGGGCGGTCCGGCGGTAAGGGCAGCAGCAGGAGTGCGGTCACGGCGACCGCGGCGAACAGGCCCGCCTCGGCGCGCCGCGGCGCGCGCCTACTTTTCCACGACGATTTCGAAATCATAACCCCAGGTCAGGCCGGGCAGGCGCCACAGACGACGGTAGGTCGACTTGAGAAAATAGGAATTCCACGACGGTGCCGCTCCGATGCGCTCTTTGAGCAGCTCTAAAGGCATCGCCTCGCTTTCGTCCTTAGGCGCCGGCGGCAACTCGGCGGCGAACAGCTTCCAGGCGCCGGGCTTGAGACCGCGGGCCTTGAGGCCGGACTGGAAGTGGAAGTTGCGAAAGCTCAGGATGCGCAGGCCGACGCGCTCGAGCAGCGCCTCGAGCGCGGTGCGCGGCAGAAAAAACAGGTGCCCTCCGTGCCGCGTGATGCGCGGTTTTCCGTCGCGCTCGTAGAGGGCTCGGGTCGGGTACAAATCGACGGGACCGTTGGGGAGGGTTAAATGGAGCCGCCCGCCTGGTTTCAGGCGCTTCGCCGCGGCTTGCAGGGCGCCGAGCGGGTCCGCTTCGTGTTCGAGCACGTTGTTCATGTGCACGTAATCGAGGCTCTCGGGGGGGATCGGGGAATGCCCCAGCGATCCGGGATGGATCGCAACGCCGTTAAGTTCGGCGCCGGCCTTTGCCGCGGCGGGCGAGAATTCCACGCCCACGACCTTCCAGTCGCTGTTGTCTCGGACTCCCTTGAGGAAGGTCCCCAGGGCGCAGCCGACGTCGAGTAAGGTGCCGTAGGGTTTCCACGCGAGAAGGGCGCGGGAAAGGAAGCGTCCCTTATAATAGTCTTTCCAATATTGTCTGAAAAAATCACCAAAATACGCGTGCGGATAGCAGCGCGCGATTTCCTCGTGAGGGGGCACCGGATCATAGTAGGCGGCTTTGCAGCGCGGGCAGGCGACGATCGTCATCACCTTTCCCGGATACAACTGCGCCTCGCATAAAAACTTCGGGGATCCTTTGGCGCAGACCAAGCAGTTCACCCCGGAATTCTAGAATTTTCTATGGCGCGCCGAGGGGCGCCCTGTTACTCTCATAAGGAATGAGACCCCTCGCGCCGCTTCTGCTGCTCCCGCTTTGGGGCGGGATTGCGTCTTTGGGATACGCCGCCGGATCGACTCGCGTCGCCGTTGAGGGGCGGGTGCCGAGCGGCACGCAGGGAGGGCTCCCCGGTTCCCCGAGCGCGTCGGGGGGCAGCGCTCTGTCGGGGGCGGGCCCCGCCCCGGCGATGCTCCCGTCGAGTCTTCCGAACCCTATTGATCCGGTCCTCTTGAAGGACGCCGAGTCGGTCGGCGTCGAACCGCGCGCGCTGGCGCGTTCTCCCGCCGTCGATCCCGCCGCGGCGATGGCGGGTCCCGCCCGCGTCGCGCCGGCGCTGCTTGTCCCGGCCGCGGAAACGGTGAGGCTTCCTGCTTCGGCGGTGCGTCCGGGATCCGTCGAACCCAGAATCCCCGGCGTTTCCGGTACGCTCGCCGGGGAAAGGCGAATGAACGGGGCCGACGAAGCGCCGGGCGCCGAGACCTCCGATTCGCCGCAAGCGCTCAAGACGGGCGCGGGGAGCGGGAGCCTTTTATTCGACGGCGCGCGGAAACTCGGCCGCGGTTTGCTGGGGCCGCTTCGGGGCGCCTTTCATCGGCTGCGAAGAGGGTTTCAAGGCGAGGACAAGGTTCCCGGTTTTCCCGGAGCGGTCGGTGAGTCGGTTCGCCTCGGCGCGAAGCGCTATCGCTTGGAGAAGGCGTTGCCGGCTCCCGAGGGGCAGGCGCTCTTCATGGATCGAAGCGCGAGTCACGAGCCGACCTTCCTTCGCTTCTACTCGGCCGAAGAAGCGGGCCGTTACGAACTTCAGCGCCAGGCCCTTTTGGATCTTGCCAAGACCGACATTCCTCATGCCCGGTTGGTCGCGGCCCACGACGCCGGCCGCCTGCTCGTCCAGGAAACGTTCGAAGAGAACGAGTCGTTCCGGCTCGTATCCGGCAAGCCGATGTCCTACGGTCAGCGCAACGCGTTCGGGGACTTGTTCTATAAGCTTGTCGCTCTGGGGAAAACGGTAGACCTTTCTCCTGCGAATCTAAAGTGGAGCCATTGGCGCGGGCATTGGGCTCTCAAGGACGCGGAATCCTACGAGGACGGCGCGGCCTGGGACGCGCTCGGGCAATGGCTTTTCGACGGACGCGCCGAGGCGCACGGGGCGGATCCGGTCGAGCTTCTGGCGGGGCTGCGGGGTCGGTTTGGGCCGGACGCCCCCGCCTGGAAGCGGATCGTGGAGGAAGGCCGAAGCATCTCCGCGGCGAAACGGCTGCTCGACGCGCTGGGCCGTCGCGACGCGGCGCGCGCGCCGCCCCCCTCTCTCTCGTTTAAATCGGCTCGCGCGCCCAACGAGTGGCTGCGGGACGCGCTCATCGATGAAAGCGAGATGCGACGGCGATTTGGTTTCTACCCGCTCAAGCAGAAGGGCGTGAATCTTCATTTCGACAAGGGAAAGCTGAATACGAGCATCATGCAGATCGGATCGGAAGGGTCTCCGTGGGTTCGCAAGATCGCGAGCCAAGAGATCATTCGCAACGAGCTTTTCATGCGGAAGGTGGTTCATCGCTGGTTCGGGGAATATTTCGACGCGCCGTGGTCGGTGGCGCGCTACAACGGCTACGATTCCTACATGATGATGGAGAAGGTGGACGGGAGTCATTGGGGACGCGGACGCATGGGCGTGGAGCAGCGCGTTGCGCTCGCGATCCTGATGAACACCTTCGGGGTCGGCGACGTCAATCTCGGAAATATCCTGTCTTCGCGGAGCTCAAAAAAACCGGTATTGATCGACTTCGAGCAGGCGCTGAGCCGCTCCCATCCCGTAACCAACCGGATTCCCGACGAGGGGATCTTGACCGAAATGCCGTGGGTGGACGCGCGCGGCCCGGTCGAGTCCGAGGAGTATCAGGCCGGCATCGCTCATTGGCGGGAATTGTTCTCCTCCCCTGCTGCGAGGGCGGAATTACGGATGATGCTGCGGGAAGTCGGGTTCACCGATCCGGAGACGGCGGCGATGGAGCGCCGCTTCGAAGAGAACGTCCGCAATCTCCCCTACACGCTGCAGGCGGACGTCGAGTTCGCCAATTACTTCCATCGTGACCGCCGCTGAACTGCCCGCGGCCCTGCGCCTGCTGCGGCGCGAGATCCGGCGCTGGAAAGAACCGGCCGTCGGCGTCGTGCAGCACGCCACCCGCAAGCCCGATCCGTTCCTGATCCTCCTTTCGACGGTGATCAGTCTGCGCACGAAGGACGCGGTGACGGGCGCCGCGTCCGAGCGCCTCTTCGCGCTCGCCCGGTCTCCCGAGGCCCTGGCCGCCAGGACGGAATCGGAAATCGCGAGGGCGATTTATCCGGCGAGTTTCTACCGGGTGAAAGCCCGGACACTGAAGGGAATCGCCCGGGACCTGCTTGACCGTTTCAACGGTAAAACGCCCGGCACGCTCGATGAATTGCTGACGCTCAAGGGAGTCGGCCGGAAAACGGCGAATCTCGTGGTGACCCTCGGCTTCAATAAACCGGGAATTTGCGTCGATATCCACGTGCATCGGATTTCCAACCGATGGGGATACATACGAACGAAAACCCCGGAAGAGAGCGAGTCGGCCCTGCGCAAAAAGCTTCCGAAGCGGTATTGGATCGAATACAACGATCTTCTCGTTCCGTTCGGACAGAACCTGTGCGCGCCGGTTTCTCCGCGCTGTTCGCAATGCAAGTTGACGCGATTTTGCGACCGGGTCGGTGTGGTCAAAAGCCGTTAGTTGGTACAGTAGGGGGATGCGGGCTCTGGCGCTTCTATTTTTCATTTCCCTCCCGGCCGAGGCGGGTTATTTCGCCGCCGCGGGGAAGACGGACATCACGCCCGATCCGTCGGTGGAAAGCGTCTACCTCGCCGGCTACGGGGCCTCGGGCAAGCGCGCGAAGGGCGTGCGGGACCGTCTGTACGCGCGGGCCTTGGTCGTTTCCGACGGGACTTCCACGGCGGCTCTCGTCTCGCTGGATTTGATCGGTCTCTACCGCAACGATGTGCTCGATCTTCGTTCCCGCACGACGATTCCGGTTTTCGTGACCGCGACGCACACCCATTCGGGACCGGACACGCTCGGCCTATGGGGGCCGATTCTCGGCATGTCGGGCGTGCGGAGCGCGTACCAGGAACGCGTAAAGGCTTCGGTGGCGGCGCTGATCGCCGAACTCAACGGGAAGCTCGACCCCGCCGAACTCTTCGCCGCGCGAGAGAGCGTGGACCCGAGCCGTCTGTGCCGGGATCGCCGCGACCCCGCCGCCTTCGATCCGGATCTCGACGTGCTGTCGGTCCGCCGCGGCAACGGACAAACGATCGCGACGGGCGTGCGATTTTCCTGCCACGCGACGGCTCTCGGACGGACGCGGGAGAGAATCAGCGCGGACTACCCGGGGGCACTCTGTTCCGTAATCGAGAAGGCGAAGGGAGGGACCTGCCTGTTCTTCCCCGGTTCGATCGGTGGGCATATCGTCCCGGCCGTGGAAATCGGAGCGACGCTGGAAGAGCAGGATCGCGCGATGGAAGATTTGGGAGCCGCGCTGGCATCGACGGCGCTGGGAGCCCGGTACCGGCCCCTGTCGCCGGGAAGCATCGCTTTCTCGAGCGCGGTCGTGTCGCTTCCGGTCGAAAACTCGCGCTACCTGACCTTCCTTCCGAGCTTGGCGTTCGGCCATCGACTGTTCGATTCCGCCGGCGTGGAATTGCCGTTCTGGAAGCGCTGGTGGATTCCGCTGAGGCACGCGATTTTTTTCCCGCTTCCCGCCGCGCTTCGCCCTTGGGTAGAGACCGAGGTCTCGCGGGCGGATCTCGGGCCGTTGAAAATCCTCGGCATCCCTGGGGAATCTTTTCCTGAACAGGCGATCGGCGGATACGGCGGAGAACATCGCTACGCTCAGGCGTTGATCGCGCCCGACAGCGAGAACCCGCCGGTTCTCGAGCGCGCACCGAAGCCGCCGTACTTGCGTGAGTTGCTCTCGGCCGAGTACGCGTGGATCGTCAATCTCGCGAACGATGAAATCGGCTACACGATTCCCGCGTACGACTTTCAGGCGGCCGAAACCAGGACGATGCGTCCGCGTCCGAAGGGGACGCATTATGGGGAAACCAATTCGATCGGTCCGTCGGCGACCGAGATCGTGATGGACGCCGCCCGGGAGCTCGCCTCTCGGTGAAAGGGTTTATGCTGACCGCCCTGCTCGCCTCCGGCGCGTCGGCGGCCCCGATGCGAGGCGTCCTCGAAGGATTTTACGGGCGGCCTTGGAGTTGGAGCGCGCGGCGATCGATGGTCGCCTGGATGTCTTCTGCGGGCTTCGACTTGTTCGTGCTCGCCCCCAAAGACGAGGCAGAGAACCGTCTCGCGTGGCGCGATCCGCTCAAACGCGAATATCTGGAAGGACTCTTGGGACTGCTCCGAGAGGCGGATCGTTTCGGCGTCTCCGTGGCGTGGGGACTGCAGCCGATCGGCGTTGATTTCGATGATCCCGAAGAGGTTCGCGCCGCCGCTGATAAGATTCGGTCCGTCGCGACTCTCGGCGTCGGTGAAATTCTACTGGCGTTCGACGATTTGGAGCCGGACTCCCGTCATTTTTCGTTCGCCAACCGCGTGCGCGAACGCCTGCGTGAGGGTTCGGGTTCTCTGCCTCGGCTGACCTTCGTCCCCGCTGTTTACTGGGGGCGGGGGGAGGATCATCCGTACCTGAAAAAAATAAGACGGTCGCTGCACCGAGAATTTCGCGTTGCGTGGACGGGTCCGAGTATTCTTTCGAGTTCGATCCGAGCCGAGGATGCGGCGGCCTTCGCCCGCGCGGTCGGACATCCCTTGGTGATGGGCGACAACTATCCCGTGCAGGACAGATTGGTGGACGCGGGACGGCTGTTTTTGGGGCCGGTCGGGGGGCGCGAAGCCGGAGCGGTAGAGTTCCATGAGGCCTGGGTCGCGAACGGCTCGCCGCTGGCCGAGACTTCGAAATTCGGGTTGTACACGACGGCTGATTTCTTGAGCGACCCTGTGCGCTACGAACGCTGCGCATCGATGCGGCGAGCGGCGCATTCCCCCGGGGGTCTCGGCGCGTCGCCGGGTTTGCGGATGTTCGTTTGGGAAAATGCGTCTTCGTGGCTGGACGCCGGTGCGGATCCCGGCTGCGGCGGGCGCTTGGCGGACGCGCTGCGCGCGTACCGCCCGGGGAACGGGCGAAACGAGGCGCTGGCAAAGCTCCAAGAGGTCTCGCGTTCCGCCACGCGTCTGGTCCGCGACCTGCGGTTTCAGCCCGATCTGCGGCGGGAACTCGAACCGTGGACGCGTAAGTTGGCCGACGAGACGCAAGCCGCCGCCGCCGCGCTGGAGCTGTCGGGCGGGGGGCTTTCGGAACGCAGGGAAGCTCTGCTCAAGCGTTTGCTGAAGACTTCGAAGGGGGCCGCGGAGAGAAACCCCGCGATCGTTTCCAACCAGGAGATCACGCGATTTTTAAACCGCCTTGAGGCGTTCGGACGGGGAGAACCCTGGAGTGATCCCGTTCCGTTGAACGAGCGTCTGCGGCAATTCGCCCGGAAAGAGATCGGCCCGGCGCCTGTATCGGCGGCGTTGACCCGGTACGAGGAACTGCCGCATGAGGAATTGGTTCCTTGGCTCGAAGCCTTCTCGATGAGCGCTCGCCGCGCCCGGAAACGCTGGGACGGCGGCTCCGGACTTCCGGAGACGCTTTGGCGCTGGAAGGTCCGCCTACGGTTTCTTCCTCTGCTCGCCGCGCGGTCCTTAATGGAAGAATTTTTCTCCTCAGAAGAACGCGGATGGGGGGCGCGGGAGCATCGCGCGCGGGTCCCGTTCGCTCTTAAGGCCTGGCTTTTGTGGCGCTCGTGGACCGTTCCGGAATCGTTTTCGGCACGGTTATGGAACGCTCTCGAAAATTATCGCCGGACTCGAGACGCGTCGAAGCTCAAGCGATTGTTCAACGAATTGGCCGTGTTCCCGGAGGAGATGCGCGAGCGATTCGGGTCCCGCATACCGGTCGAAGTTCTGCCGTGGATCGACCGCGTCGGCGATTACGGCCGCTTAGGGCTACGGGCCATCCGGCTGTCGGCGTTGGCCCGTCAGGGAATTACGATTCACGGCGCGGAGAGAGAAGATTGGGAGCGTCTGCGCTGGCGGATCGCTTCCGGCAACGGGCTCGAGCTCGCCCTCGAAACCAAACTTCATCTCGACGCCTTCGGCCGCTGGGCGCTGCTTCCCGCGCTCAGGCGTCCGAAAGAACTCGATCTCGCGCTCCCCGCGAACGCGGCGGAAGTTCTCTAGCGCCTCAGGCTAAATTCGGGACGCCGACGATGCTGTAGCCGGCGTCGACGTAGATGGTTTGGCCGGTGATCATTCGCGAGTCGTCCGAGGCGAGAAAGGCCGCCGTGGTGGCGACGTCTTGCTGGGTGACGTTTTCGCGAAGCGGCGCGACCGACTTATTGTAGTCCAGCATCAGTTCGAAGTCGGGGATGCCGGAGGCGGCGAGGGTATTGATCGGTCCGGCCGAGATCGCGTTGACGCGGATCTTTTGGGGTCCGAGATCGGACGCGAGTTCTCGGACATAGGCTTCCAGCGTCGCCTTCGCGACGCCCATCAACTTGTAGTTCTGGCAGACGCGTACACCGCCCAAATAGGACAGCGCCATCGCGGAGCCGCCGTTGGGCATGCGGTCCTTGGCCTTGTTCATCACCTTCGTCAGGGAATGCGCGGAAATCTGCAAAGCCATCGAGAAATCGTCCTGAGTCGTTTCGACGATGCGTCCTTGAAACGCGGTGGCGGGCGCGAACGCGATCGCATGGACCACCGTGTCGATGGGAACCTTTACCTCGTTGAAGAAGGAATCCAGTTCTTCGTCCTTCATGATGTCGCAGCGGTGAAAACCCAAGAGATTGGGCAAAGTGGGGGCGAGGTCCTTGATCCGGCTGTGGTAGCGGAACTGATATCCGATCAGAATATTCGCGCCGCGCTTGGAGAGTTCTTGGGCGATCGCCCAGGCGATCGAGGTGTCGCTCGCCACGCCAAGCACTAAGGCCGTCTTCCCCTTAAGGGGGGTTCCCGCGTCGCTCATGATTTCGTCTCCATCGGGCGGAATATCCCGAAGCACGACGTGAAGCCGTGCAAATAGGTGCTGCCGTCCACCGGTCCGATCTCCCCGTTGCAGAAGAAGCCGCCGACCGGTACGGCGCCGAACTCTTCAAGAAACATTTCCGTGTCGTGGTTCGGTTCACGGTACAGGTTTTCGCCGCGCCCTAGACAGGAGAACAGAAGCGCCCCCTGAGGGCGTCCGGGTTGGTGTTTTTTCCGGTAGCGCGTCAGGCGTTCTTTGAGGTCGTCCGCGGAGGTCTTGCGGTCGCGCAAATGAAATTGAACCGTTTGTCCCGGCCGGACGTACGCGCCCACGGCCAGGATCCCGTTTTTGGGATCGAGTCCCACTAAGTTGCGAATCAGGTAGTCGCGTTTCGATTCTCCCGATTTCGTCGCGTCGTTGACCACGCCGATAAACAGGGAAGTCCTCGCCAATTCCTGATCTTCGGGCGGGAGGTTTTCGATCAATCCCTCGAGTACGTCGAGGGTGCGTTTCTCGTCCAGTTCGATCAGGAGATTGCGTTCGCACTTGGTGATCTGAAGCGGGTCGCCGATAGGGCGGCAGCCCTGCGCGACGATCGGATCTACCACGATGTTTCCGGTGAGGGCGACGCCGACCCCGCCCCGATCGTATCGGCGCAGACCGCAGAAGAGGGCGTTTCCACCCGGCTGCATCATGCCGCTGGCCAATCCGCCGACCTTAACCGCGCCCGGGTAGGCGAAATCCAGTCCTTGCGCCAGTTCCTCGGCGTTAACGCTGAACGGATCGGTCAGAATGACGAAGGAAGGAATCGAGTCCGCGGAGGTCACCGGGACTCCCGTCCATTCCCGCCAGGCCTTGGGCGGCGCGTCCGGGTCCGGCATCGTTTCCTGGGTCACGTGAAACGTTTTCACCTCAACTCCCGGAAGCCAAGCCGCGATCAGGCCCAGCGCGCGGCGGTGTTCGATCTCCCGGCCTCCTCCGATGATCCCTCCGCCGGAGCACCCGACGACGTTTTTCGCGCCGATCGCCTTTTTCAGAAGCTCGGGCATCCGGTCGTAGTGTTCGGCGTGATGCGGACTCGGGAAGGCGAACAGCAGGTCCGGCGGCCCTCCGGATCCGTCCCGAAGCTTCGCCGCGCATTCCTCGAGGGCTTTGTGAAAGTCGCCCTTTTCCGATAGGGCCGAGACCCAGCGCATCCGCCGATTCTACTAAATCGGGGGGAGGGGCTATATTAAGGAATAAGCCCGTAGTTCTTTGAACAAAGTCGCGAAGACGACCTTTACCACGACGATAACCGGAATCGCGAGCAGCATGCCGGCCACGCCGAAGACGATGGATCCGCCCATCACGCCGAAGATGACCAAAAGCGGCTGCAGATCCACGGCCTTTCCCAACACAATCGGCTGGAAGTAGACGTTGTCCAACGTTTGAGCGATCGCGACCGTCACGAGAACGCCGACGAGGAGATTGTCCAGCGTGATAAACGGCAGAATCGGATGGATCTCCTCGGCGATGATGCCGTAGGAGGCCCCGATGACCAAGCCGATCGCAGGTCCCAGAAACGGAATCGCGTTGGCCGCGCCCGCGATCGCGCCGATCGCCAGGCAGACTTTCAGGTCGATCCCGCAGAGCCAGAGGCAGACGACGAAGGTCAAGCCGACGAGCCCGCATTCGAGCGTCACTCCCCGCAAATAGGCGCCGAGCGCTTTGTCCACATTGTGAATCACCGTCAGCGTCACCTCGAAATAACGGTTTGGGACCAGTCCGACAAGGCTCTTGAGAGTCTCGCCCTGATCGAAGAGGAGAAATACGAACACGAACGGCATGACGATCCATAAAGACAGGATCCCGACGGCGCTGAGCAGGAACGATTCGTTTACCGCGGCGTCGGGGGCGGTTTCAGGCGCGGCGCGCGCGGATTTCGCGAGGCGGCGCCTCTCCCGGCTTTCCTCCGTCAGAAGCGCGCGCACGTGCGTTTCATTCTTCTGCCGATAGGCCCGATAGCGATCGGCGTCGTCGGCGTCGAGAGTCTTCATCGTTTCCTCGAAAACGCCGGACTCGCGCTCCGAAAGCGCGAGCCGTTTATTGAGATCCCGCAGCAGCGGCTCGGCTTCGACAAGAACCCATTTTGGGAGATTCTGTTTGAACGCCGCATAGCGCTCGTTGATCTTGAACTGTCCCCGAACCCGCAGTTCGACCAGGCTGCTTTCATCGGTCAGAAACGAGCGGGCCTCCCCGATGACGCGGCCGATGCCGATCATGAACGCCCCAAGGAGAATCAGGACCGCCAGTTTGTGCGGAATGTGCCAGCGTCGCGCCTCACGCAGCAGGGGGCGGCATAGATACGCGCTCAGCGCACCGATGAGGGTCGGAACGATCAGCGCCCGCATCGCCCATACGAGGTAGAGGGACAACAAGGCGCCGATCCCTCCGGTGACCGAGTAGAGGACGGCGGCTCTAAAGCGCTGCTGTTCGTCTCTCACAAGTTCTTCGCGTTCCCGTTCTTTTCCGTCAGCTTTTGCAATTGCGCGTTCGTCGCACGCAGGCGCGCGCCGATGATCGTGGAGAGCGTCCGGTAAATCTTGCTTCCGATAAAGGGTTCCGATTCCAGGAGTTTGTGCAGATCCTCCCGGAAAAAGGCGAGCGCCCGTGTTTTCTTTGAGGCCACGGCCGAAGCGGAGCGGGGTGAAGCGTCGAGCAGGGCCAATTCCCCGACCGAGAGGCCTTCGCCGATCGTCGCGAGTTTCAGCGGGTCGGCTCCGTCCTGGGGGACGATGATGTCGAGCTCGCCTTCCATGACGATGAAGAACGCCGCGCCGGGCTGGTCCATCAGGAAGACAGCCTCGCCGCGCTCGTATTCGCGTTCGTGGATGATATCGGAGACCCGTCCAAGTTCTCGGCGGGAAAGCCCGGCGAACAACGGGATTTTCTTCAGCACGCTCATGCGGCTGGCGGACCCGGAATCGGATTCCGGCTTGAAGATGTTTCCCCAAAGCGTGTTTGTATTCTCCATAAAGGAGAGGATACCGCTTCTTGACGTCCGGAGGACCTCCCGCTACCCTCGTAGGCGTGAACTGCCCGCGCTGCCGCGTGAATCTGAGGGAGTTTCAATTCCCCGGATCGTCCTTGATGCTCGATGCCTGCCCGAAATGCGGGGGAAACTGGTTCGATCGCGGCGAGATCGAGCGGATGAACGAACTGCTCGGCATGCGGACCGAGGCGCGGCTGTGGCGGCCGAAAACGGCGTCTCGCGCGGACGGTTCTTGGCGGGAGGCCATCGGCGCCCCGCTGGCGTCCTTGCCGAGCCTGTGGCTGCGCTCGGCCGGAGTGCTGGCCGCGCTCTACGGGATGTTGGTCGCGTTCCTCTTCCTTCTCGCGGCTCTGGGCGTGATGACGTCCGACACGGCGATCGCGATGGGCGTCGGCGCGATCCTCTTCCAGTTCTTCGTCGGTCCGGTGCTGATGGATTGGTCGCTGGCGTGGCTGCATTCGCTTAAGTGGGTGTCGCCCGACGAACTGCCGAGCGACCTGCGCAACTTTCTCCGCGATCTCTGCGCCAAGGAAGGGATTGTGTCCCCGAAACTGGGGATCATCGAGGACGGCAACCCGAACGCGTTTACGTACGGACGCACGCCGCGCGACGCGCGCTTGGTGTTTACCCACGGGTTGTTCGCCGTGCTTGAGCCGGCCGAACTCCGCGCGGTCGCCGCTCACGAGATGGGCCATATCGTGCATTGGGACATGGCGGTGATGACCGCGGCGTCTCTGGTGCCGCTCATCCTTTACTACCTCTATCGGGTTTGCATGCGCTCTTCGCGGTCTTCGTCCTCGAATAAGAAGGGAAATCCTCTCCCGGCGATCGGTCTGGCGGCCTTCCTTCTTTACTGGATTTCAGAATACTTCGTGCTCTGGCTCGGGCGCGTGCGCGAGTTGTACGCCGACCGATATTCCGGACATGCGACGGGGGAGCCCAACGACCTAACATCGGCGCTGATCAAGATCGCGTACGGGCTGGCCGGACGACGCGAAAGGATCGACGGAGAGGCCGCGCCCGCTTCGATGGAAAACGCGGCGGCCAAGCATCTGGGCATTTTCGATGCGGGCTCGGCGAAGGGGCTCGCGGCGGTTTCCTCGGCTTCGGGCGGCGGGCTCAGCGCCCTCAATATGCTCGGGGCGATGCAGTGGGACCTGTGGAACCCCTGGGCGGTCTACTACGAACTCCACTCGACGCACCCGCTGCCGGCTCGACGCATCGAACTGCTCGGGCGCCAATCCGCGCATTTAGGCAAGCCGCCGCTGATCCTCTTTGATTTGGAAAAGCCGGAGAACTTCCTCGATGAGTTCCTCGTGGATATGTTTTTCATGTTCCTTCCGCTGATCGCGGCGGGAGCGGCGTTCGCCGCCGCGTTCGCGTTTCAGGGGGTTCCGGGTCCGTTATGGGCCGCCGCGCTGGGGGCGGGGGCGATCGGGTATATGGGAAAGTTGGCCTTCTCGTACCGGGGGGGCTCCTATCCCGATACGACCGTCGCGTCGGTGCTCAAGCGCGTGAAGGTATCGGGCGTACGAGGCGTCCCGGTTCGTCTGGAAGGGACGATCATCGGACGCGGCTCCCCGGGCTTCGTACTCTCCGAGGACATGGTGCTTCAGGATGGCACCGGCTTCGTTCTGCTCGACTACGAGCAGCCGCTCGCGCTGTTCAACTGGGGATTTGCGATATCCAAGGTGCCCGGCTTGATCGGCCGGACGATCGCCGTCGAGGGGTGGTATCGCCGCGCGCCGGTGCCGTATATCGAGCTGCGGGCGCGCTATGAGGGAGGGCGTCGAGTCGTCTGCCGCGCGCTCGAGGCTAAGATCGTTTTCGCCTTCGCGCTGCTCGCAGGCTCGGTCGCCGCGCTCGCCGGACTGTTTTGAGCCTTACGGCTTCTTCTTTCCGTCTCCGAAGAACTTTTTCATAGACGGATCGAGATTTCGGTTCAGGGATTTGTTGTATTCGTCGGCGTGTTTCTTGAGGGTGCCGGCCGGGTTCAGCAGGCTGCCGGTCTTGTGCCTGGGCAGGTCGAGGCCGGATTTCCGCGCCGATTCCAGAACGCTTTTGAGCGATCGAGAGGCTTCGAGTTCCGCCGCCGTTCCTCCCGGGTTCCCGGGTTTCGCGGCGCCTGGTGCGAATCCAAGCATCCCGGAGACCTTCTCCTTGGCCTGTCCGAAGTAAGCGGTCAGCATTTCCAGAATTCCGCCGGCCTGTTCCTGATCCGTCTTTTGACCGGGAGGCGTCTCGGGCTCCGAGAATGACGCGAGTTCCGGGTGCGCGGCCAGGTAACCCCGCACTTCCTCCCGCTGCAGTTGATCGACGCGCTCAGCGAGCCAGATTTCGTCTTCCGGCGGCCGTTTCTTGAAATTAGCGGCGAAGACGCGTTCGCGGGCCGCCTTTTGGCAGGCGGTGACCGCATCGAGCGAGGGGAGCGTTCCGTCCTTCACCTTTGCCGTGCAGAGGGGCAAGTCAAGCGCGGCGGCGGGCACGACAAGCGCCGTGAAAAGCAAAGATATCGCGCTCATCGGGTTAGTATGCGCTCGGGCGGGGAGGAAATCAAGCCGCGAACGCCGGCGGCGATTTCGGTTCGCAGCGGCGGCCGGGTCATGGGGCTCAGCGGCCCATCAAAAAGGACCGGATGAGGTTGCGGGAAACCTGGAGGCGATATTCGCGCGTCGAGCGGATATCGTCGATCGGATGGATGTCGCCGGGCAACAGCCGCAGAGCGGACTCGATCGTCTTTCCATCCAGCGCGCGTCCCGTGAGATGCGTTTCGACATGCCGCAGTCGTTTCACCGTGGGCGCGACGCTGCCGAGAGCGAGTTTCACGTCGTCTACGACCTTGTCCTTGCCGAGCCAGAGTTGTCCCGCGAAGACGGTTTTGGAGATCGCTTGCGCCGCGCGGGTTCCGACTTTGCGAAATCTCCAGCGGGAGGGCGGGTTGGGGGGCGTTTGGAGTTCGACGCCCTCGATGAGTTCGCCCGCCTTCAAATGGGTCTTCTTCACTCCCGCGAATATCTCATCGATGGGCATGACGCGCCGGTCGTTGTCCGAGACCGTATGCACCAGCGCCGCGTAGACGGCGAGCGCGGGGAAGGTGTCGCCCGCAGGAGAAGCGTTGGCGATATTGCCGCCGAGCGTGCCCCGGTTTTGGATTTGACGCCCTCCGACGGTGCGGCATGAGTCGACTAAGAGCGGGAAGCGTTCGCGGATCGCGGGATGGGTGCGGATTTCGGCATGGGTCGCGAGGGCGCCGATCCAGACCCCTTTGGGCGTTTCGCGGATGCGGGACCAATCCCTGAGCCCGGAGAGATCCAGAATGGTTTTCTTGTTGAGCAGGCCGGCGTTCCAGAGCACCATTAAATCCGTTCCCCCCGCGAGCGGAAAAGCGTCCGGGTTCCGCCTGTACAACCGCAGAGCGTCGCGCTCATCGCGCGGCGTGAGCACCTTCATCGAGCGGGGGTCCCCTCTCACTTCGCCTTGCTCCCCGTCTTCGGTTTCGTTCCGAGCGCGCGTGCGACGGAATCGACGATTTGCTGGTATCCGGTGCAGCGGCAAAGGTTTCCGGCGAGTTGTTCGCGGATCGCTTCCGGAGAAGCGTCCCCGCCCGCTCTCAAATAGGCGACGGCGCTCATCAGCATTCCCGGCGTGCAAATGCCGCACTGCGTGCCGCCTTCGCGCAGAAACGAGTCCTGCAGGGGGTGAAGTTTCTCCGGAACCCCGAGAGATTCGACCGTTTCTATTTTTGCGCCGTTGATTTGGCAGACCGGGATCAGGCAGCTGTTGACCGGTTTCCCGTCGATCAGCACCGAGCATGCGCCGCATTCCCCTTCGGAGCATCCCTCCTTCGTCCCGGTCAGTCCGAAATCCTCGCGGAGAACATCGATGAGGCGCTTGAACGGCGGCCCCGAAAAGGTCCGGGTCTTGGCGTTGACGGTAAAGCGGATCATTTCTTTCTCCGCAGCGCTTCGGCGATTGATTCCGGGGTGACGGGAATCTCCGGGAAGAGCAGCCCGGTCGCCTGGCGGATCGCGGCGCAAACAGCGGGAGCGGGAATGTCCATCGGCATCTCTCCGACCCCCTTCGCCCCGAACGGGCCGCGCGAGTAAGGCTCTTCCACAAGGACGACGTCCATCGCAGGCGCGTCCATAGCCGTTGGAATAATGTAGTTCGTCAGTTGGTTGTTGATCATTGCGCCGTTTTTGTAGACCGGCTTTTCCAGCAGCGCCCAGCCGAGGGCCTGTAGGGTGCCCCCCATGATCTGTCCTTCGACGATCTTGGGATTGATTGCCTTGCCGATGTCCTGTGCGGTCCAGACCTTCTTCACGGAAACCTCGTAGGTGGTGCGATCCACTTCGAGGTCCACGGCCAGGGCGGCGTAGCCGTAGGAACCGTAGGCGTCTCCCCGATAGGTCTTATCGTCGAATTCGATGTCGGTGTTCTTCTCGAATCGGCGGGTGAAGCGCAGAGGTCCCTTGGCCGCCAGTGCTTTCGCCGCGGCTTGAAGTTCAGTCTCCGTCTTCGGAAACTTCTTCGTCTTCGCCAGAATCGCCGCCTTGAGATCCCGGGCGGCAGCGTGAAGCAATCCCCCGACAACCATGCAGGTCCGCGAGGCGACCGTCGGGCCGCTGTCCGGAACCCTGCGGGTGTCGTTGACTTCGAGATCGATCCACTCGTAGGGGACGCCCAGGGCGTCGGCAACGATCTGGCTGAGAGTGCTCATCGAGCCTTGCCCGATTTCCGAGGCAGCCGCTTCGATGCGGAAGCGTCCGCGTTTCGTCAGCGAAAGAGACGCGCGGCTTTTTAGGAACACCTCCCCGTTGCCGGTGAAGCCGGAGCCGTGGTGCACGGCCGCGAGGCCGATCCCTCGCCAGGTGGGGGCGGTCTTCTTCTTGTTCCAGAGCGCGTGTTCTTTGCGGCGCTTCGCGTAGGCGCTGCGCTTGACGACAACCTCAAGGCACTTCTTCAATCCCACCGATTCTTTGAGAATCTGCCCGGTCGAGAGTTCCGAACCGATCTTCACGAGATTGCGTTCCCGCAGGGTCAGGGAATCGATCTTGGACGCCTCCGAGAGATTTTCCCACTGGAGTTCGGCGGCGAAGAGGGTTTGCGGGGCGCCGAAGCCGCGATAGGCGCCGTTCGGAGGCGTGTTGGTCGCGACGCAGCGCGCGCGGATGTCGACGTCGGCGCACGTGTAGGGTCCGGAGGCATGGAGAACACCGCGGGATAAGACGACCGGCGACAAAGTCAGGTAGGCGCCGGCGTCCATGACCACGTCGATGTCCAGCGCGACCAGTTTGCCTTTGCGGTCGATGCCGGCCCGGTGGCGGACGACGGCGGGGTGCCGTTTCGTCGTGACGGCCATGTCCTCGTGGCGATCGTAAATCATTTTGATCGGTCGTTTCGCCTTGCGCGCGAGCAACGCTGCGTGCCCGGCGATCATGTTCGGATATTCTTCCTTCCCGCCGAAGCCGCCCCCGGTCACTGCCTGGACCACGCGGATCTTCTCTTCGGGCAGTCCGAAAATGGGCTGCATCGCCTTCACGATGTAGTACGGGCACTGCAGCGAGCCGAGCAGAACCAAGGTTCCGTCCTTTTCAAACCAGGAGACCATCCCCTGCGGCTCGATGTAGGCTTGCTCCTGATGGGGAACCCGGAAGACGGTGTCGACGGTCTTCCATGCTTTCTTCATCGCCTTCGCGGCGTCTCCCTTCTTTATCCTGAATTGCTTGAAGACGTTGTCGGATCCGCGGAGAATCGCCTTCTTCCTCAAACTCTCTTCGATCGTCAGGGCCGCCGGCAGAGCTTCATACTCGATTTCGACGAATTTAAGGGATTCGTAGGCGGCGGACCGATCCGGATGGGCGATGAGGGCGACCGGTTCGTGGACGTGGCGTGTGATTGCATCCGCGAGCAGCGGCTGATCGTCTTCGATCAGGCGGACGCAATTGATTCCGGGAATGTCCGCAGCGGTGACGACGACGGCCTGCTTCCAGGGGAAGCCTTTGAGAAAGCGAATGTCCTTGATCCGCGCGTGAGGAACCGTCGAGCGCACGGTCACGCCGTGCCAGGCGCCTTTGACGGGGATATCGTCGACGTAAAGCGCCGCTCCTGTGAGCTTCTTGGGCCCCTCTTTTCTCAGCTTGTCCTGGCCGACGGCGGGCATCGGGGCGATTCTATGACAATTATTCCGGTTAGGGAAGGCGGGCTTGGGGGGAGGGGGCGGCGTCGGCGTACCGAGGCTGCGGGAAGCACGCGCGTTCCGTGGTGCTGGGACCGGCATCGGGCGAGATCGGCTTGCCGTCGTTGCCGAGGCCGGAGGAGAAGAACCCCGCTGAAACCGGCAGATGATCGGAGACGTAGACGTCGTTTTCCCGCTCGATGGATTCCAGCAAACGCGGGGTGACGGCTCCGGCGGAGCCATCGACGTATTCCTCGAAAAAGACGTCGCCCGTCATGATGAAGTGATCGTAATTGTTCACCGGTACCCCGCGCGAGCGGGAGGTCGGCTCCTCGATGAGCGCGATCAGCATCGAGGATTTGGGAACGACCTGACCCTGCTCGTCGTACTCGTAGCGGAATTGGGGCCATTGCTGGACGACCGCCCGAAGGGTATTCGCGTCGAGATTGAAATCTCCCGAAATAATGACGTCCGGGTCGCTGTCCGGGTCCGCGAAATAATCCGAGAGCCAGGCCAAAACGTGCTGGAACTCGCCGATCGAAGCATTCGAATCGCCTCCCTTGAAGGTGAGATGCAGGTTTACCAGCGTGAAATCGAAGCTGCCCATTTGCATGTGGGAGACGCGGACGGGGTGTTTGATCCGGTCCGGATCGGAGCGCCAGCGGCCGTCCTCGCCGCGCTTGGCGTACATGAACTGCTCGCAATGCACGCCGACCTGGCGCTGGGTGAAGAATCCGTTGTCCATCGAGGAATTGGTGTTCTGAAACGACGGATTCCAGCGGTCGGCGCCGCCGGGGAGGTTCTTGGAGAAGGTGTTCGCGCCGGCCTCGTTGGCGAGTTCCTGAACCGCGAGGATTTTAGAGGAGCGAGAACCCGAGAACATGTGATCGAGCAGTTGACCGTAGGCCTTCTCCCGGGCGGGGCTGATGTTCCCCCCGAAGGTCTGCACGTTCCAACTGATGATCCGAAAGATCTGCCGCCGCTGCAGTGGTTTGAATTGCGCCGCGGTTCCGTCGATAGACGAAGCGGCTTCCTTCGTCTCAAGGCTCAGCGCGCGGTAGCTCTCCGAGAACTCCGTCCCGGTCGCCGCGCTCGCCGCGAGGGCAAAAGCCATCACGGCGGGCGCGCTGAGCAGCCCCCTCCACCACCTCACATCATCACCATAGCCCAAAGGACCGGGTCCCGCAGGGGCCCTAGGGTCCCTGCAGATATAGGCCTAAAGGCCTATGATATAGGGACCTGTTGTCAGCGGCGGCGGGGGCGTGTGCTTTTTTGCGTGAGGACTTCAAACTTCGCCAGAGCGGCGTTGAGGCGGTCGGCGAATTTTCCAGTGAGCAGGCGGGCGGTTTTCTCGAACTCGCTATGGAACCACTCGGGGTCCAGTTCGTTTTTGCCGCGCAGCCAGTAGAGGCTGTCGGTTTCCAGGACCCGGTAGACCTCTTCGTAGCGGGGGTAGCGTTCGCCGGGGACGTGTCCCGCGATCGCCCGGTCCAGCCCGCGCTCCCCGACCTTCTCGACGTCGCGGACGCCGACCAAGGTTCCGGTGGCGGAGAAGAGTTTTTTGCCGCGCTTGTCGTCCTTCACCTTTTCAAAGAGGCTGATCGCCGCATACGGTCCGAAGGGATCGATCCAGAGATAGTCCTCTTCCATTTCGTAGTTCGTGAGAACGTAGACGGCCTCGCGGGGTTTATCCGCGCGTCCGAGTTTCGCTTCCAAATAGAAATCGCAATCCATCGCGATCGTGTTGTAGACGCTGTATGACAGTCCCCGCCCCTGCGCGGTTCGCTTGTATTTCTCCGGAACGATCACCACCTTGTCGGCGCCGAACAATGCTTTTGCCTTTTCGAGAAGATCCGCGTTGAACTTCCTAAAGACGGCCGGGTCGGCCACCGTCTTTCGCGTTCGCTCGATGTTTCCGCCGGATCGCCGCGATCCTTCGCGCCTTTCCAATACCACCTCGTAGGGGGTCTCGTCCACCGGAATCACGAAGATTTTTTTCGCGACGGCCAGGCGTTCGACCAGAGAGGGACCCCGCGCGGCGCGCGCGGGCGAGGCGAACAGAAGCGGCAGCAGAAGAAGGGAGAAGCGGGCGGTCACCGGAATAATTTAACGGGCCTGGGCCTCGATGTCAATTTCGCGACGGAGTTCCGCGGGAGAGGTCCACGCCAAAGCGGCCAGCCATGCGGCGCCGAAAGCGCCCATCGCGAGCAGCATTTTGGAAAGAACTTGGGGCGCGGTGTCGGCGCCGGGTCCCGCCCACCAGGAAAGCGCGCCCAGCGAGGCCGAAAACGCGAGACGCCCCGCGAGGCTTTGCAGCGATAGGTAGGTGGCGCGGATGCGGGAACCGATGCGGGGATGGATGGCCGCGTTCATGACGGTTTCCCCGAGTCCGTGGGCGACCTGGCGTCCCAACAGAAGCACGACGACGATCCAGTGTACCCACAGCCCCATCAGCAGGATCAACGCGGTCACGACGCCGTTCACGAAGAGCAGCACGCGGGCGGTTCCCCAGCGCGCCGCCGCGCGGGACGCGCGCGTCGCGATGTAGGCGGAGACGAATTTCGTCAGCGCCAAATGCGCGCCGGCCGCCAGCGCGATCCATTGATGGGGAACGACGAATGAGAGGTAAGGCTGAAAGAATTCGTAGGGGATGTGCTCGAAAACGGTGCGTCCCACGTAGAACGCGAAGATCCAAAGGAGCGCCCTTTCGCGCATCGCTCGGACGCAAACCCCGAGTTGGGCCAGCATCGTTTTTTCCGGGGGTTGGCCGGTCATCGGCGGCTCGGTAAAGCGGCAGGCCAACAGGGCCGCCCCGGCGTAGGTCGCTCCGGAGATGAAGTAGACCGTCCTGAATCCCCCGAAGTAGGCGGCGGTTCCCGCGCAGATCGCGGCGAGCGCGCCGAAAAAGAAGGACTTCGAGTGAGCGTCCGCCTCGACATCGAGCATTTCGGCCTCGCGGCCCTCCGCCTTGAGCGAATCATAAAGCAAAGAGGTATCGCTGCCCGAATTGAAGGCCATGAACACTGCGTACAGCACCTGGGCGCCGGCGAAGGCGGCGAAGGTGCTGCAGGTCGCGAAGACCATCCCGGAGAAGGCCCCGGCGATCGCGGCCGTGACGAGCGTGAGTTTCCGACCGAAGCGGTCCGAGAAATAGCCCGAGGGAACCTCGAAGAGGACAACGGCCGCGTAATAAATCGCTTCCAGGGCGAGCACGCGATCGAGCGAGAACATTCGGGCGAAATACAGGAAAAAGACCGGCATCCAGAAATCGAGCCGGATCAGAACGAGGTACGCTCGGAAGTAGCGGATGTTGAACGACACGGCTTCCATTATAGGTCAAAGGCTCTTCGCTGCGCTCGAGAAAGGAGTAAAATAAGGGATGAAGCGTTTCCTGATGGCCTTCCTATTTTTGCCGCTTGCGTCCTGCGCCGGGCCCCGCGCGCCTAAGGGGGTTGTGTTTCCGGCCGGGACCGCAGTGCAGTTCGGACTCCCCTCCGGGGCGGTTCCCAGCGATGATTTAATTACCGGCGGGGAACCCAACGGCTTCACGATCGTCGGAGCGGCGAAGGCGGGGGTCCGGTCCGTCGTGAACCTCCAGACCGAGCGCGAATCGCCGCATCCCGGCCTGGTTCGTCAATGGGCGAAGAAGAGCGGTCTTGAATTCTTCCACCTGCCGATCGACGGAACGGCGGGGGTGACGCGGGAAAACGCCGACCGTCTCGACGCGGTTTTGCGGCGGGCCCCGAGACCGGTGTTGGTTCATTGCGCGTCCTCCAACCGGGTCGGAGCGCTTTTGGCGCTGCGGGCTTTCTATGTGGACGGACTTTCTGCCGAGGAGGCCGTCGCCTACGGAAAGCGGGCGGGTCTTACCCGGCTCGAGAAGCACGTTCGGCGGCTTCTTGTTCAAGGCGCTCTTAAATAGCGGAAAGCGGTTGACGGGAATGTTATAGTGTGCTAACATATTAGCACGCTAATACGGAGGCGTCATGCCCGACACGAAACCCGCAGCGAATAGAGCCGTAATGGAACTTTGTGAGGCCCTGATCAGTCTTAAGTCGGTCGAATCCATGAAGGCGTTTCTCGATGATCTGCTCACCCCCGCCGAGGCGCGTGCGGTCTCGGAGCGATGGGGGGTTGTTCTCCGGCTCGATCGGGGAATTCCATACCGAAAGATTTACGAAGAAACGGGCGTCAGCACCGCGACGGTGACGCGGGTGGCCCGGTGTTTGAGCGCGGGTTCCGGCGGGTATCGCTTGGCGCTTAAGCGCAAGGGGAAAAAGCGATGACCGCCGCGAAGCGACTTCGCATCGCGATTCAAAAGAGCGGGCGCCTAACCGAGAAAACGGTCTCGCTGCTTGAACGCTGCGGGCTTGAGTTCGAGTGGAGCAAGGACCGGTTGTTTTCCAATTGCGAAAATTTGGCCGTCGATCTGATGCTGGTGCGCGATGACGACATTCCGGGATACTTGAAGGACGGTGTCTGCGACCTTGGCGTCGTGGGGCTCAATACGGTGAAGGAGAGCCGGATCGAGGAAACCGCGTCCGCCTCCGTGCTGCGCGAACTCGGTTTCGGGCATTGCCGCCTGGCGCTTGCCCATCCCAAGGCGCGGCCTTACGAGGGAGCCGCCGGTTTGGAGGGGACGAGGATCGCGACTTCGTATCCGAACACGCTTTCGCGATTTCTGGAAGAGGCGGGGGTCCGCGCTCGGATCGTCGAACTCTCGGGTTCTGTGGAAATCGCGCCGACGCTCGACGTCGCGGACGCGGTGTGCGACCTCGTTTCCACGGGAAGAACCCTGCGATCCAACGGCCTCGAAGAGGTCGAGACGATTCTGGAGAGCCAGTGCGTGCTGGTTCGAGGAAGCACCGTGCTCGACGCGGCCCAGGCGCGCACGTTCGAGCGCCTGCTGCAGCGGCTCGACGGGGTCCTTCGCGCGGAAGACGCTAAATACGTGATGATGAACGCTCCGCTGGATGCCGTCGATCGGATTCGCGAGGTGCTTCCGGGCCTGGAAGAGCCGACCGTGATCCCGCTGGCGTCGAAGGACGGGAAGGTCGCGATCCACACCGTGGCGCGGGAGCCTGTTTTTTGGGAGACCATCGAGAAACTCAAAGCGGCGGGCGCGAGTTCCATCCTCGTGGTTCCGATCGAGAAGATGATCGCATGAGCGCGCTGCGATGCTGAAGCGTCTGTCTTGGTCCGAGGCGGGGGCAGCCGAGCGTCGGGCGGCGCTGCGGCGCCCGGCGCTGAGCGAAGTCCCCGAGCGCGCCGCGCGCGTCGCCGCGATCATGGATTGCGTCCGGCGGGAAGGCGACGCCGCCGTGCTGCGGTGGACCGAAGAATTGGACGGCGTCAAACCGGAGTCGCTTGAGGTCTCCCGCGAGGACATCGACCGGGCCTGGTCGGGCTTGGACGCGGCCCTTCGCGCGGTGATGACGGTCGCGGCGGAGCGGATTTCGAAGTTTCACGAATTGCAGAAGCCGCTGGAGATCCGTCTCGACTTCGGCGACGGGACCGTCCTGCGCAGAAAACCCGTCGCCCTTTCCAGCGTCGGGCTTTACGCTCCGGCCGGAAGCGCGCCGCTTCCCTCCACGGTCCTGATGACGGCGATTCCGGCGGCGATCGCGGGATGTCCTCTCAAATCGCTCGCAGCCCCGCCCGGACCGGACGGAAAGATCGCGTCCGCGATTCTCGCGGCGGCCCGACTATGCGGCATCGACCGGGTGTTCCGGATGGGCGGGGCTCAGGCGATCGCCGCGATGGCGTACGGAACGGAAACGGTTCCGAAGGCCGATAAGATCTTCGGCCCGGGAAACGCATGGGTGGCCGAAGCGAAGAGGCTCGCGGCGCAGGACCCGGGCGGAGCCGCCGCGGACATGCCGGCCGGGCCCTCCGAGGTCATGGTCGTCGTCGACGCGGAAAGCGATCCGGAATTTGCCGCGGCGGATCTGCTGTCGCAGGCGGAACACGGCGCCGATTCCCAGGCGGTGCTCGTCGCTCTCGACGCGGGAGCCGCGGGGGCCGTGGACGAAGCCGTTCTCCGGCAGATTGAAGGGCTGCCGCGGAGGAAGATCGCCGAACGGGCGTTGTCGAAATCGCTTTGCGTGCTGGTGGACGACGAGGATGCGGCGCTCGAAGTCATCGAGGCATACGCCCCGGAACACCTGCTGCTGCAGTCTTCCGGCGCGCGGGCGCTTTCCGAACGCGTCCGGTCGGCCGGATCGGTTTTCGTCGGGCCCTATTCTCCCGAGGCCGCCGGTGATTACTGCGCGGGGACCAATCACGTGCTGCCGACCTACGGGGCCGCGCGCTCCTTCTCCGGTCTCGGGGTCGAGTCGTTCATGCGCTGGATCAGTTTCCAGGAATCGACGCCCGCGGGTCTCGAGGCGATCGCGGACCCGACCGAAGTCCTCGCGTCCTGCGAGGGCCTCGAAGGGCATCGACGCGCCGTCGCGATTCGCCGGGCGTCCTCGCCGGTGAGGAAGGCGCGGCGATGAAGCCTTGGCTCGAGCGTTTGATTCGTCCCGCTGTGTCGACGATGAGCCCTTACGCCTCCGCCCGCTCCCTCGCGGCTCCGGGAGAGAATGAAATTCTCCTCGACGCCAACGAGAGTCCGTGGCCGGGATTCGGGGTCCGCTCCAACCGCTATCCGGAACCGAAGCCGGGGAAACTGGTCGCGAGGCTGGCGCGGCTTTACGGCGTCGCCGCCGAGCGTCTATTTCTCGGAAGAGGCTCGGACGAGGCGATCGACTGCTTGCTGCGCTGCTTCTGCCAGTCGGGAGAATCCAGCGTCGTGACGCCGAGTCCGAGCTACGGGGTTTACGAAACGGCGGCCCGGATTCAGGGGGCGCGACTTCTGCGCTCGGAACTCGACGAGGCCGCGGGGTTTCCCGTTGAGGCCGATCGGATCCTCGCGGCCGTCGAAGCGGATACGCGCCTGGTTTTTCTCTGTTCGCCGAATAATCCGACGGGGCGCTCGGTCCCCTCGACCGTCGTGCGGGTGATCTGCGAGGGCCTCTCCGGGCGGGCCCTCGTCGTCCTCGACGAGGCGTACGTTGAATTTTCGGACGCGCCCTCTCTCGCGTCCGAAGCCGGGACGATCGAGAACCTGGTCGTACTGCGGACGCTTTCGAAAGCATGGGGGTTGGCGGGATTGCGTTTGGGGGCCGCCGCAGCCGACGCGGAAATCGTCGCATTGCTCGACCGGGTTCGGGCCCCATATCCGCTCGCGGAACCCGTGATCGCCGCGGGGGTCGAAGCCTTGAGCGATGAACGCGGGATGCTTGAGCGCGTCGCCCGAATTCGCGGCGAGCGGGAACGGCTTCTCGCCGCGTTTTCCCGATCGGACTCGGTCGAAACGGCGTTTCCTTCCGACGCGAATTTTCTGCTGCTTCGGCTGAAATCCCTCTCGGGGGGCGCGGCGGCGGAGCGGCTGCGCCGCAAGGGCGTCGTCGTTCGGGCGCGTGATCCGTTCCTGAGGATCAGCGTGGGATCTCCGGAGGAAAACGACCGCCTGCTCGAAGCGTTTGAGCGGATCGGGGAGGACGGATGCGCAAAATAGCCTTCGTGGACCGGGACGGAACCTTGATCGAGGAGCCCGCCGACGCGCAAATCGATTCTCTCGAGAAATTGCGTCTCGTAAAGGGCGTGATTCCCGCGATGCTGAGGCTGCGCGACGCGGGGTTTCGCTTTGTGATCGTCACCAATCAGGACGGCTTGGGGACGGACGCGTATCCGCGCGCCGCTTACGATCTCGTTCAAGCGAGGCTCGAGGAGCTTTTCTCTTCGCAAGGGATATTGTTCGACGCGACTTTGGTGTGTCCGCACAAGCCGGAGGATCGCTGTACCTGCCGCAAGCCGCACCTCGGCTTGGTCCGCGGCTTGTTGACCGAGCATGCGGTGGACTTGGAGGCTTCTGTGGTGATCGGCGATCGGGAAAGCGATCTTGCGCTGGCCGAGAATATGGGCCTGCGCGGCTACCGGCTCGGCGCGATGGACTGGGAGCGCATTTCGGACGAGATCCTCGGGGAACCCCGCCGCGCGTCCCGCGAGAGAAACACGCGGGAGACGGAAATTCGCGCGACGGTCGATCTGGACCGGCCCGGAATCGCCTCCGTATCCACGGGCATCGGGTTCCTCGACCACATGCTCGAGCAGTTGGCCAAACACGGCGGCTTTTCGCTTTCGCTTTCCGTGAAGGGAGACCTGGAAGTGGACGCCCATCATACGGTCGAAGACGCCGCGTTGTGTCTTGGAGAAACGATGCGGGCCGCGTTGGGAGACCGTTTCGGAATAGGCCGCTACGGGTTCCTGCTTCCGATGGACGAGGCGCGCGCGACCGTGGCGCTCGACCTTTCCGGGAGGGCCTTCTGCCGCTTCGACGTGAATCTCACCTCCGAACGGGTCGGGGAACTGCCGACTGAAATGGTCGGTCATTTCTTCCGCTCCCTGGCGGATTCGCTCGGAGCGACGCTGCACATCTCGGTCGAAGGGGAGAACGATCACCACAAGGTGGAGGCCGCGTTCAAGGGGGTCGGGCGCGCGTTTCGCGCCGCGGCGGCGAAAACCGGGGAGGCCTCCCTTCCCTCGACGAAGGGGGTCTTGTGATCGCGATCGTCGATACCGGAGGAGCAAACATCGGTTCGGTCGCCGACGCGTTCGCTCGCCTGGGAATCGACGCGCGTCTGAGCGCCGACCCCGGCGAGATCGAAAACGCCGACGGCGTGGTGCTGCCCGGGGTCGGAGCCGCCGCCGACTCGATGTCCCGGATTCACGCGAAGGGATTGGCGGGAACGCTTCGCTCTCTTAAGCGTCCGGTGCTCGGCATCTGTTTGGGGATGCAGCTTCTCTTCGAGCGTTCCGAGGAGGGCGGCGTCGACTGCTTGGGAATCCTGCCCGGAACGGTGAAGCGGCTCGCGAGCGGTCCCGGGGCGCGCGTCCCGCACATGGGTTGGAACCGCGTACGCGTGACGGTTCCGAGTCCGCTGTTCGACGGAATCTCGGACCGCGCCTGGTTCTACTTCGTCCATTCCTACGCCGCTCCCGAGGGGGAATTCACGCTCGCGCAAAGCGAGCACGGGACATCGTTTCCCGCGGCCGTCGCGCGAGGCGGCGTTTTCGGCGTACAATTCCATCCGGAGCGGTCCGGCGCCGATGGGGCGTCTTTGTTGAAGAATTTCGCGGAGGTCCTCCGATGCAATTGATTCCGGCGATCGACCTGCTGAACGGCGCCGTCGTTCGTCTGTTGAAAGGCGACTTCGAAAAGGTGACGCGCTACACCGACGATCCGGTGGCGCTGGCCCGGGACTGGGCGCTGGCCGGAGCGAAGCGTCTGCATGTCGTGGATCTCGAAGGCTCGCGGACGGGCGAGCCCCGGGAAGCGGAGTTGGTCGCCGATTTATTCGCGCGGACCCGGCTTCCGATTCAGGTCGCGGGGGGGATCCGCTCCGCGGAGGCGGCGAAGCGGTGGCTCGATGCCGGGGCCGACGCCGTGGTCATCGGCAGTCTTGCCGTTAAGGATCCGGACGCGGTAGGCAAGATGGTCTCTGCATTCGGAGCGGACAGGGTCGTCGCCGCGGTCGACGCCCGCGTCGCCCTCGACGGATCGACGCGAGTCGCCGTCTCGGGATGGACCGAAGACGGCGGCGTCTCGGTGGAGCAGGCCTTGGCGGCGTTGTGCGACCGCGGCGTGCGCCGCGCTCTGTGCACCGACATCGGCCGCGACGGAACCAAGGACGGCCCCAACGACGCGCTGTACCGGAGGCTTAGGGAACGATTTCCTGATTTGGAAATCCAGGCGTCCGGAGGCGTCGGTTCGCTGGAGAATTTGGCGAGGCTGAAAACAGTCGGGGTCGCGGGTGCGATCGTCGGACGCGCGCTGCTCGACGGCGTCTTTTCGATCGACGAGGCGTTGGGGGTCTGAGCCCGTGTTGAGCCGACGCATCATTCCCTGCTTGGATGTCCTCGGCGGCCGCGTCGTGAAGGGCGTGCGTTTTCGCGGTCACGAGGATTTGGGCGCCGTCGGCGACTTCGCCGCGCGCTACCGCTTGCAGGGCGCCGATGAACTCGTTCTCTATGATATCGCGGCGAGCGCCGAAGGGCGCTCGGCGGACCGCGCGTGGGTGCGCGAGGCCGCCAAGCAACTCGACATCCCTTTTTGCGTCGCCGGCGGCATCCGTTCGGTCGAAGACGCGCGGGCGGTGCTGGGGGAGGGGACCGACAAGATCTCGATCAACTCCCCGGCGCTCGAGAGGCCCGGCCTCATCGACGAACTCGTCTCGGCGTTCGGCCAGCAATGCGTCGTCATCGGAGTGGATTCCCGAAAAGTCGAGGGAGAATTCCGGACCTACCTCTATACAGGATCCGAGGCCAAGACGCGCGAAAGCGGGCGAGCGACGACGGCATGGCTGAAGGAAGTCCAAGAACGCGGGGCCGGGGAGATCGTGCTCAACTGCATGGACCAAGACGGGACCGGGGACGGCTACGATCTAGAGCAGCTGCGCGCGGCGCGCGCGGTCGTTTCCGTTCCGCTCGTCGCTTCGGGCGGCGCGAAGCGCGTCGAAGATTTTGAACGCGTCTTTAAAGAGTCCGACGCGGATGCGGCGCTGGCCGCGGGGGTGTTTCACCGCGGGGAATTGACCGTCGGGCAAGTGAAGCAATATCTCGCCGAGCGCGGCGTGGAGGTGAGGAGATGAACACGCCGAAGCCGGACGAACTCGATTGGGGGAAGGGAGGAGGGCTTATCCCGGCGATCGCGCAGGACGCGCGATCGGGAAAAGTCCTGATGGTCGCGTACATGAACGCCGCGTCGTACGCGCGCACGCTCGAAGAGGGCGAGGCGGTGTTCTTCAGCCGCAGCCGCAGTGAATTGTGGCGCAAGGGAGAGACCTCGGGAAATATTCTTAAGGTCCGTTCGATCGCGAAGGACTGCGATGGGGACGCGCTGCTGCTTTCGGTCGACCCGGCCGGTCCGGCCTGCCACGAGGGGAGCGAAACCTGCTTTAAGGGCGACGCGGGACCCGCTTTGTCGTTTCTTACCGATCTCGACCGCCTGATCGAGGCTCGCGCCTCGAACCCGCCCAAGGGTTCCTACACCGCGAAGTTGCTCGCCGACAAGGGGAAGCTCGCCTCCAAAAAGGTGGGCGAAGAGGCCGTCGAACTGGCGTTGGCCGCGCAGGGAGAGTCCGATGAGCGCGTCGTCTCGGAGGCCGCCGACTTGTTCTACCACGCGATGGCGCTATTGCGGGCGCGCGGCTTGGGACTTTCGGAGGTCGCCGGGGAGTTGGCCCGCCGGCATTCCGGGGCGAAAGAGGAATCCTGAGGGGTCTGCGCGCTCTTTCCACAACGACGGCGCTGCTGCTCGCCTCGGGCTGCGCATGGGGCCGCGTCTCGGCGGCGCCGCGATCGGAGCCGCAGCGCGCGGCGCTGCGGCGTGCCGCAGCCGACGCCGCGTGGAGTGTAAAATATTATCTCGGACGCTACGGACTCGCGCCCGAATTCGCCGATCGGATCGATCCCGCCGCGTCCGCGGCCGGCTCCGGCAACCCCACGATCCGCGAACTCGTCGCCGATGTCGAGGCCGGGCTCGCCGAGCGCGCGGATCCGCGGGAGCGCGCCGCCCTCGCTGAGGCGGCGCGGCGGACGGTGCGCTATTTCGGCCGCGCGGACGACCGGCTCTTCGAGCCGATCCGCGAAGCCGGGGCTGCACGCGCAGAGCTGCGCTCCGGCTGGCCGGAGGAACTCGCAGGCGTCGCGCGCGACGCTCTGACGATGGAGGATGCTCGGGGATATGCGGATACCCGTTTGGGCGCTCTTGGCGCGCTGGCCGCCGCGGCGGCCGACGAGGGACTGGAACTATCGGCCGCCGCAGGGACCGAAGTCCCCTGGCCCGCGTCCTGTACCCCGCACGCGGCGTGGCGTCTGAATTTCCCCGGGACGACGAACGGATTTCGCGCCCGATTCGCCCGCTGCGCGCAAGGCGGCTACGCGCTGGCATTGGACCGATTTTGGAACCGATCGCTGTTTCTGCACGAACTCGCGCTGCTCAAAATATTGCTCGAGACTTCGCCCCTGCGCGCCGTGTTCTCCGACTCCGAGGGGGCGGGCGTTCGCGACGACCTGCTGCTGGCGGCGTTTTCCGGCGCGAGCGCGCTGCCGCGAGAATTCAACGCGCTGGCGCTCGGCTATTACGACGAGTTGAAGGAGGAATTTTCCCCGCGGGAGGAATCCCTCGGAGGCCCCTGGCGGGGTTTCTCGACCCGGGTCGGCACGACGACGCTCGTCGCGCTGGCCATCGAGGACAGCTGGTACGGGGAGACGCTCGGCGCGTCGGTCGCGCGTCTGCTGGATTCCGGCGTCTCGTTTCAAACCGTCTATTTCGCCGGGTCGGCCGGCGCGCTGGTCTACCGCCCCCCTTACTCGCTGGCCCACCCTAAGTGCTACCTCTCGCGCGCCGGCGGGAGAATCGATCTTCTCAACGAGTTTTCCGGCGCGCCCCGCTCGGCGTGCCATTTAGCCGTCGCCAGTCCGCTGGTCGAGACGCACGCCTTGCTCGACTGGGCGGAGACCGCTGCTGAGACCGTCGACGTGGAGGGCTTTGAGTTGGCGCGGGCCGCCGCGGCGCGGGGGGTGCGCCTGGGAACCGCGTATTTGGCGACCGATTATCCGCGCCCGGCACCGGTTTTGGCGAAGCACCGGCTCGCCGAGACGAGGACCGCGCTGCGGCGCGCCGGGGCGCGCGCGTACGCCCGGCTGCTGCGGCGTCGCTTGGAGACCGGGGCGCGCGCCTACCGGCACCCGATCGAAGAGGCCCTTCAAGGCGCGCTGGGGCCGTTTTCCGCCGAGGCGGCCCGGACGGCGCGCCGCGCCCTCGGGGACTTGAGCGAATTGGAGTGGAGGCTGTTCGATCGGATCGCGGCCTCCGTTCCGCCGGTGTGGTTCCGGACTCGCCCGGCCCGGCCCGGCCCGGCTCGCCTTCGCCGTGCTTGACGGGCTCGCGCTCTCACCGGTGCAGGTCGACGCGCTCAAGGAATCGAATTCCGCCGCGACGGCCCGTACTCCGGTCGGAGAGGATCAGCTCTACGGCGCGCGCGACTATCTCTTCGCCGGAGCCGGACAAAACGACGAGGCGGCGTTGTACGGCTCGGTCTCGGTGCTGCTCTCAAACGCGGCGTGGCAGGATTCGTTCGCGACCCGCGCTTCGGGGGCGGCGCTGTTGGTCCGCGAAGGAATCGACCCTCGCGGGGAGTTGCCTCCCGGGCGTCTGGCCGGGCTGCGGCGAAATTTTGTCCAAGACGCCGCGGTTCCCGCAGATTACGGAGCGCGTCTGGCCGCGCTCGCCGTGGCCCAGTACCCGCTCTTGGGACCGGAGCGCGGGGAAAGGCGGGTCCGGGAGCTGCTGGCCGCCGACGACGCCGGGATGTGGCGGATGATCGACGAGGACACCGACGCCTACCTCGAAGTGAAGATTCCCCGGTTTTTTCCGCTGGACGCGATTCTTTGCGTGGAAATTTCCGAGGCGGACCGCTCCGAGTTCGTCGAGCGCGCGGGCGCCCGGGCCGCCTTGCTTTTGCCGCTGCGCCCGCTCGGCGGATGCCGCGGAAGTTTGTAGGCTCTCGCGGTGACCGGCCCGCGCCGCATCGTCTGCTTGACCGAGGAAACCACCGAGACCCTGTACCTGCTCGGGGAGCAGAAGCGCATCGTCGGCATCAGCGCCTATACGGTGCGCCCGCCGCAGGCGAAGAAGCGGCATCCGGTCGTCAGCGCCTTCATCGGCGGATGCATCTCCAAAATCAAGACGCTCAAGCCCGATCTCGTGGTCGGCTTTTCCGACGTTCAGGCGGAGTTCGCCCGCGGCCTTGTCGCGGAGGGCTTGAACGTCCTGATTACCAACCAGCGTTCGCTTAAGGAAATTTTAGAGACGATCCGCCTGATCGGCAATATCGTCGGAGCGGGGGGGAAGGCGAAACGCCTCGCCGCGTCGTTCGAGCGGCGTCTCGTGCGGGCGGAAACCGAAGCGAAGCGGCTTGCGCGCCACCCGCGCGTGTATTTTGAAGAGTGGAACGAACCGCGCATCACCGCGATCCGCTGGGTCAGCGAGCTTATCGCTTTAGCCGGGGGGCGCCCCCTGTTCGCGAAGAAGTCGAAGAGTCCTTCCTCCAAGGGTCGCGTCGTCTCCGACGCCGAGATCCTGAAGGCGGACCCCGAGGTCGCGATCGCGAGTTGGTGCGGCAAACCGTTCGACAGGAGAGCGTTTGAATCGCGTCCCGGATACGCCGAAATGAGCGCCGTGCGATTTGGACGAGTGCATGAGTTGGAATCGAGTCTGATCCTGCAGCCGGGCCCGGCGTGTCTCACCGACGGGCTCGACGCGCTCCGGCGAGCGATCAGTAGACGAGCGTGAGACCGAACTCGGGACCGTGCAGCGTGCGCGCACGGCACCGTAGCCGAAGACGCGTCATCGAGCGCGTTCGATGCGGACGGTGACCCGGGCCGTTTTCGGCATCAGTTTCGGGGTCTTATGCGCCGCGATTCGGACCAAGGTGATGCGGGCGTCGAACGCCAAGGCGGCGGAGGCGAGGTCCTCGGCAAGCGATTCCAACAATTTCCGCTCGCCGCGTTCGGCGACGGCCCGAAGCGTCGTTTCCAGCGCGTGGTAGTCGATCGATCCGCGCAAATCGTCGGAGCGGCCGGCCCGCCGCAGCGGCGCCTCCGCTTCGAGATCGATCAGAATCTTTTGGCGAGTTTTGCGTTCCCAGGCGGGAACGCCGATCCGGCAGCGGCACGACACGCCGGAGAGTTCGAGCCGGTCCTTCATGCGTCCGCCAGGCCGAACCAGGCCTTCATGCGGTTGAGAGTCGCGTACATCACCGGGACCAAGTATAGCGTGATTACCGCGGTGAAGAGGAGCCCCCAGCCGAAGGTTAACGCGACATGTTCGAGGAACGGCTCTCTTCCGCCGATGCCGTAGCCCAAGGGGGCGACCCCGAAGAAGGTCGTTACGCTGGTCAGGACGATCGGACGCAGGCGCTGTTTCCCGGCCGTGACGACCCGTTCGGTGAATTCGAGGTTCGGCATTTCGACCTTGAGCCGTCCCATCGCCTCGACGAGCAGAATCGAGTTATTGACGACGACGCCCATGAGCCCGGTCAGTCCGATGAGAACCAGCATCGAGAGCGGGAGCCCGTGCATCAAAAGCGTGAGGAACACGCCGATGAACGCGAACGGGATCACCGACATCACGATGATCGGAAGCAAAAATGAGTTGAATAAAGTCGCCATCAGGGTGTAGATCACCAGGCAGGCGAGCGCCATCGCCTTAATGAGGGAGGAGACCGTTTCGATGCGATCCTTTTCCTCGCCCACGAATTCCCAGCCGATGCCGGGATGCTTCGCGACGAGCTCTTCGAGGAATTTTCCGAAGGCCTTGTTCACGATTCCGGAGCTGGTCTGTTCCTGATCGAGGTCGGCCTGTACGGTGATCGTGCGCTTTCCTTCCGCACGAGGGATGAATAGATACCCCTTTCCCTTTTTGGTGCTGACCAACTGGGAGAGCGGGACGAGGTGACCGCGCGGATTTGTGATCCGCGTGCGCTCGATCGTATCGTCGCGGCCGCGCGCAGCCTCCGGAAGCTTCACCAGAACCTCGATGTTCTCGTCGGCGTCCGCGCGCTGGATTTCGGTCGCGATTTCCCCGTCGAAGGCCGCACGAACGACTTGAGCGACGCGAGCGGGACTCAATCCGGCGCGCGCGACCGCGGGAACGTCGACCTGCAGGAGCAATTCTTCCTTTCCAGGCGTGAAATCGTCCTTTATCCCGAACACCCCATTCTGCGTTTTCAGCCATTCTTGCGCTTCGTCGGAGAGCTTGGAGAGCGCGTCGAAGTCGTCCCCGGAGAGGCGGACCTCCACGGCTTTCCCGCCGGGCGGCCCCGCCCGGCGCTGCGTGATTTCGAGAGTAACCGCGCCGATGCGCTTCGCGGCGGCTTCCATGTCCGGTCGGATTTCCTTCAGAATGACGGCGCCGTCGCGCGTGCGCTTTCCGGTGTTGTCGAGCACGATGCGCGATTGCGCGAAGTGCGTTCCCCGTCGGCGTTGGTTCTCGTCACCGATGATCCCGATTTCGGTGATGATCGATTCCACCTCCTCCTTCGGAAGCGCCAACAGCAATTTCTCGATCGATTCCATCGCTTCGCTCGTTGTGTCGAGACTGCTGCCGATCGGCATTTCGATGGAAACGAAAAACTCATCGACGGAGACCGGGAACATGTGAAATTTGAGCAGAAGGGCGGAGGCGCCCAGAGAAGAGGCGAGAAGGACGATGAATAGGAACGAACTCGCGATCGGGCGGAGTACGAGGGTGCGCACGATCGGGACGTAGCCATCTTCGAGCAGCGTAATCAGACGCGGTCCGAACGCGCGGGCGCGCTCGACCCATGCGGGAAAGCGGATCCTGGGGGAGAAAAGCGCCAGATGGCTGGGAAGAACGAACAGGCATTCAATGAGGTCGACGGCGAGCACGAGCACGACGACGATCGGGAACTGCCGGAGGAACTTCCCCATAATCCCCGAGACGAAGGCGAGCGGGCAGAAGGCGACGATCGTGGTCAAGACGGAGACGGTGACCGGAATCGCCATCTGGGAGGTCGCGACGACGGCGGCCTTGAACGCGGGAAGTCCTTCCTCCCGTTTCGCCTCGTAGAATTCGCTGATGACGACCCCGTCGTCGACCAGCATGCCGCTGACGAGGATGAAGGAAAACATCGTCAGCAGGTTCACCGTGTAGCCGAGCGCCTGCATGCAGATCAGCCCGCCGAGAAAAGCGAACGGAATCGCCATCGTCGTAAAAACGGCGCTGACCGGCGAGAGGAAGAAAAACAGGCTGACCAAAACGAGAACGATGCCGGACATGCCGTTGTGCAGGAGAACGTCGAGTCTGCGCTTGATGTAGAAGGTTACGTCATCGGAGTATGAAAACGCGACGTCGGGGTAGCGGACTCGGTATTTGTCGACCAGCTCGCGGGTCCTCTCGGCGACATCGAGGGAGTCTCCGGACGGCTTTTTAAGGACGCGGACCTGCAGCGATTTAGTCCCGTTGACCCGGGTAAACTCGGATTCGCGCCGATAGGTTTCGCGCACGACGGCGACGTCCCCCACGCGGATGCGCTCCCCCTCGACGTTGGAGCGAACGACGACGTTTTCGACGTCGCGTGCGGTTTGAAGGCGCCCGATTGTCCGGACCAGAATCTCCTGGCCGTCCTTGAGCATCCGGCCGCCGGGGGAGGTGTGATTCGATGCGCGGATCGAATCGATCAAGTCGACCAAGGAGAGATGCAGCGCGTCGAGACGGGATTCGTCCGCTTCGACCCAGACCTGTTCGGAGCGGTATCCTTTCTTCGAGGCGAGCGCGACCCCTTCGAGTTCGACCACGTCGTCCGCGAGGGCATAGGCGACTTCCCGAAGCCGGTTTTCCGGCGCTCCGGAAAGATCGATGTTCAGCACGGGTTGGTTGTGCGTGATCTCGGTGACGGTCGGCTCGTTTCCGTCCTCCGGAAGCTCCGAGTTGCGAACTTGATCGACGGAGCGCTCGACGTCTTTGAGGGTCTTCTTCTTGTCGGGATGGTCGGGGTCTATTCTGAGGAGAATGACCGAATTCCCCTCGACCGACCAACTCTCCATCTTGTCGATGCCGTCGACGCCTTTAATTGCGCGTTCGATCGGAACGGTGACGAGCTGCTCGACTTCTTCGGGGACCGCTCCGCGGAAGGGGGTCGACACGATGATCATGTCGAACTCGATCTGGGGAAAGGCCTCTTTCGTGATCGTGAAGGCTAAGAATCCCCCGACAAGGAGAACAATGGCGGTCACGAGATTCGTGAAGACGTGGCGGCCGGCGAAATAGCGGAAGAGCGCGATCTCCCGAGGGTCGCGGTCAAGGTCGGACGGGGCGTCTCGCTTCATCGCAGGGTCTCCACGGCCGCGCCCGGCGCGACTCCGATCTTCAGCAGCAATACGCCTTCCGCCGAGAACGCCTCGATGCGGCGCTGAGCGAATTCCGCCTCGGCCGTAAGACGCGCGCTGCGCGCGTTCAGCGCGATGTTGGCGTCGCGCAGGCGATCCTGGCTGGCGATCCGGCCTTGGGAATACTTCTTTTTGGAAAGTTCGAGCACCTCTTCCTGCATCGTTTCAAGCCGGCGAAAGACGCGTACCCTCTCGGCGGCGACGCTAAGCCGGCGAATCGAGTTCTCGACTTCGCGGCGGACGCGCCGCTCGAGCGCGGCGTCGCGGGCGTCGGAGAGGATCTTCGCGGCGGCCGCGTCACGCTCGGCCGCGCGGTCGGCGCGCGCGCCGAAGGGATAGGAGAAGTCGAGACCCAAACTCCAAGTCCGGTAGCCGAAGCGGCCGAGCTGCGAATAGCTTTCGGAGGCGGAGTTTTTCAGTCCGGCCCATCCCAAGGAACCTTTCAGCGCCAGCCGCGGAAGACCGGCTCCCGCCTCCGCCGAGGCGAGCGCTTCGGCGTCCCGCCGCAGGGCCGCTCTCGCCGAGGCAACGTCCGCGCGCGCGGCGAGCGCGGAGGCGATGACGGCGGATATTTCTCCGGGGTTTTCCGGCTCCGGGGGGGATTCGAGCGCGGCTTCCTCGATGCGGCTCGGATCGCCGCCCGCGGCTTCCGCGAGCTCGACGGCGCGCTCAACGGCGCTCTCCCCCGCATCCAGCACCTCTAATTGCTTGGCGAGGAGGTCCGCTTCGGCGCGGAGTTCGTCGTCGCGCTCCGCTTCGAATCGTTTGCGCAGCCGCCGCGTGGTTTCGAGAAATTCCCGAGCCTCTTCAGCGGAGCGTCGATAGACCGCGACGGCTTTGCGCGCCCGCCAAAGCCGCCAGTAACCTCCGGCCGCTTCCGCGGCCGCGGTTTCCGCGGCCCGATGAAGCGCGGCGCGCGCCGAGGCTGCCGCGTATTCCGAAGCGCGCAGGGCCGCGCGTTCGGGCGTTCCGATCATCCCCCTCAGCAGCGGTTGACGGAGGGTCAGATCGAGTCCGCTCCGGTGGCGGGGGTTGAATGAGAAGGTGCTGGAGACGTCATCGTTCTCCTTCGCGACGTTGGCCGCGAGGGTTGCGTCCGTCCCCAGCGAGAAGTGCTTCGCGAGAGAGGCCGAACCGCTGTCGGTGACGGTTCGGGCGGTTTGAAAGATGAAGGTCGGAGGGGTTTTCGCGTCGAGACGCTTGACGCTTGCCGCGAGCGACGGATCGTAGGCGCCCAACAGCCGCATCTGCGAGGCGAGGGCCGCGTCGACGCCGCGTCGGGCTTCAGCCACGCCGGGGTGAACAGCCAGCGTTTCCAAAACGCAATCCCGGACGGTCCAGGTGCTTGCGCGCGCGGGGAGGGCGGCGGCGGCGAAGAAAAACGCCGCGCCCAGCAGCGGCAAGAGCCGTTCGCGGATTTTCTCCAAGGCGCCGTTCAACGCCTTCGCTTCCTTGGGTTTTAGGTCGCGGTAGAGGGAATGCAGCAGCGAAAAATAGTCGGGGGCGATTTTCTCAAGAATTTTCTTCCCGCGCGGCGTGATCGAGACAAGGGAAACGCGTCGGTCGTCGGGGTCCGGAAGGCGTTCGACCGCCGCGCGCTTCTCGAGCGTGTCGATGATTCCGGTGATATTCGCCTGTGTGACTGCGAGTTCGCGGCTGATCTCGTTCATCTTCAACGGGCGTAGGGCGCTGTCGAGCATGATCAGGACGCCCAGCGCCGGCGGGCTGAGATCGTGCCGGCGCAGATGCTTGCGCATCGCCCGCCACAGCATGTCGGCCGTTCGGATGATGCCGAGGTGAGCGGAAACGGAGGCTCCGTCGAAATCCGGAAATTTCCGACTGATGTAGTCGAAGCGGTGCCTATAGTGTTCGGCGAGTTGTTCCCTCTTTTCGGGAGGCATGCGGCCATTCTATTACTTAATGGCTAAAGTATCAAACCCTTGAGGATGAATTTCCCCGGGCCGGGCGAATCGCCCGGGGGACCTACAAATCGATGGGCCGAATACGGACGCGATTTTGGGACTTCCGGCTCATTCCTATTCCGGTGGAACGCAATACACTCCATTAATAGGAGGAGCACCCGTATGAATCGCTCAACATTTCGATCCACTCTCTCCATTTTCCTCGCCGGCGCTCTGATCGCGCTGTCTCCGGGTTGGGGCGCCTATGAGGCCGCCGCCCGCACCGTCGGAGTCGCCGCGACAAACACGGGAATCGCACCGGTCGGTTCCATGGCAGGATTCCAAGCGATGCCGCTCGCGGGTCCTTCCCTCAATGTCGGTTCGCTCGCCCCGGCGTCGTTGACCGGTTCTCTCCCGACGCTCGCTCCGATGGCGCAAATCGGTTCGGTCGAAGCGTCCCCGGCCGCGGTTCGCGCCGTCGATCCTGGAAAATCCGTCTCTGCCCCCGCGGCCGTTTCCGCTCCGCTTTCCGCCGCGATTCGCCTTCCGGCGGCGGCCGCCGCCGTCGAACGCGCCCCCGCGCGGACGGCTCCCGTCCGATCCGGGATCGAGTCGCGCGCGCCGCCTGCGGCCCGCGCGCCAAAAGGCCTTCTCGCGACTCTGAGTCTCGCGCTTCCGGATTTTAAATCGATGGGCTCGGCCGCGGCGAAAGACGCCGCCGCCTCCGACTTCGCGGCCCGCCTCGGCGGAGGACTTATCCGCGGCTCGGACTCCGCCGCGGTCAACGCGGCCGATGCCGCGAAAGGCAAAACGTTGCGCGGACTCGCGCTTCAGTCTTCAAAGAAGGACATGCCCGACAGCGCCGACGACCGTTCGCGTCGCGGCGGTCCCAACGATACGGGCGATATCGACGAAATAGGGAACCCCCGCCGCCGGGGAGGGGAAGGCGGACCGGACGATTCCAGCGATCCCGACTACGGCGGGGACCGCGGCGGCAACGACGGCTATATCGGGGGAATGCCGTTGTTCGCGGCCGCGGCGCCGGTCTTTCTGGCCGCGTCGGCGATGTTCATGGGCGGCGCCTTTATCGACGGTTCGCTGGCCGCGAAGCTCGTCTTCGTTCCCCTTTACCTCGGTCTGATGATCCCGGCGTTCATTCTTCACGAAATGGGACACGCCTGGGCGGCGAAAAGGCTCGGCGATCCGGGACCGGCGTTGAAGGGCCGTTTAAGCTTCAAGCCCAAGAACCTGATGACTCATATCGATCCGATTTGGACCCTGGCGGTTCCGATCGGTCTGTTTTTGACCACCGGATTCCTGTTCGGCGGCGCGCGCCCCATCGAGACGAACGCCGACCGTTTCGCGCGGCCCGATCGCGACAGCGCTTTGGTCGCCTTGGCGGGTCCCGCCGTCAACTTCGGCCTCGCCGCGCTCGGCGCCGTCGCGTTTGCCGCGGCGACGGCCCTCGGCGCCCCGGCGCTGGTCGGAACCTTGGCGGCGTCGTTCGTCTTCTTCAACGTGCTGCTCGGGGTATTCAATCTGATCCCGGTCGCGCCTCTCGACGGACATCACATCTCGCGATGGTTCCTGTCCGATGTGCTGGGGCGCCCCGATTGGGGAAGAAAAGCCGCCGCGCTTCCTCAGATTCAATACGGGCTTTTGATCGCGGCGTTCCTCGGGGTCAATATGCTGTTTCCCGGCGCGATCCTCGGCGCGCTGCAGACGGTGACCGGGTGGTTCCTCGGCGTTCCGTTGATGGCGCTCGGGGCCGCGGGCGTGAGCGTGGCCGCCGCCGGTACCGGCGCGGGCATGATGGCCGGGATGGTGAAGGGACGTTCCTCGGATCGCAGTCTGCCTCCAAATTCTCTGGAGGCCGGGGTTCCGGTCGTCAATGATCGAATCGACTTTCCGGCGGCCAAAACCTTCATCGTTCAATTCGAAGGAGCGGGGACTCAGATCGCCCAGGACGCGCATTTGGGCGCGGTCGACGTCAACTCCGCGGGGGGAATGGGACTCTTCCGCCGGACTTCGCAGGCGATGACCGCTCAACTCGCCGGCATGGGGCTCACGCTGCAGGCGCTCGGTCGCTTCGGCGCCGCTCCGGTGGCCACGTATAAGCGGATCAACGCCGCGACGATCCAGGTCGCCGAAACGCGAGTCGCCGATTTTAAAGCGGACATGCAAGCGCGCGGTTACCGCGTGTTCGAGAACGAGCGGCGCGACATCATCACTCCGATCGAAGACGATCCGTCGATCACGATTCCTGAGTCGGCCGAGCCGCGTTGGGGCAAGGCGACTATCGACGAGACGAAGGCGCTTTCGACGATGGACAAGGTTCACGAAATCGCCCGCAAGCGTTGGGGTTCCCCGGACGGGACCGGCATGCGGGCGAAGATCCTCGCGGCCGTGCTCGGACTGCTCGGGGTCGCGATTCCGCAACCGTTGATCGGCGTCATCGACACCGGCATCGAGCCGACGCATAAGGCGATCGCCGTGGGTCTCAAGGCCGCCAAGGACGTCCGTCCCAACGGCGACGGGGTCGATGTGAACGGGCACGGCACCTGGACGCATGGAATGGTCAATCTTTACGCCCCGTGGCTGAAGAACTCGATGACGCACTATAAGGCGTTCTCCAACCAGGGCGCGACGCTCGACGACGTGCTGAAGGCTCTGACGATGTCGGCCAACGACGGCAATTTGGTTGTCTCCAACTCCTGGGGATCCAACGACGGCAATCCGGAGAGCCCCGACTCGCAGATGGTGAAGAAGATCGCCGAAGAAGGGCGGATCATGGTCTTCGCCGCGGGCAACAACGGGTATTCGGGCCGCAACACGATCGGTTCTCCGGCGATCACCGTGCACAAGGCTCCCAACGGCGCCCCGCGCGTGATCGCGGTCGCGGCCACCGATTCGAATAAGAAGGTCACGAGCTTCTCCTCGAAGGGTCCCGGCAGCCGGATCACCAGTCGCGGAGGCAAATGGGAAAACTACCCCCGCCGTCCGGACATGGCCGAGCAGGGCAACGACACCGAAGGCCCGTGGCCGTCCTTTAAAAATCCGACCCGAGTCGATGAGAAGTACGGTCCCGTTCGCGCGATCTCCGGAACCTCGATGTCGACCCCGAAGGTTGCGGGAACCATCGCGATGCTCGCGCAGCTGTTCGGCGTGACCCAGGTGGGCGAAGCGCTCGATCGGATCGCCTGGGCGGTCATGGACTCGCTCGATAAGAGCACCGGGCAAGAGGATTGGCAGGTCGGAGACGGCTTCTCGGTCGCCCTTGCGGCGTACGAGAAGCTCACGGCGGCCGGCATGCGGGCGGTACGCCCGAACTGGATCGTGCGTTTGGCGATCTGGCTGCTCGACAAGTCCCCGGCGCGTTCCGGTCCGCCGAACCCGGCGCCGGCGGCGCCCCCGAGCCCGTGGTAACGAGCTAGGTCCTTTGGGCCCCTTGGGATAGGGCCTCAGGGCCTGGCGCGGCCGGGGCCCCGGCCCTACACTGGAGTATGAAGATGGAGACGGCAACCCAAACGAAGATTCTGGTCGTCGATGACGACGACCACTTCCGCGAGACGCTCAGCGACGCCATGTCGCTTAAGGACTGCTCGGTGACGGGCGCGGTGTCGGCCAAGGACGCCTTCTCCAGCCTCTCGACGACCAAGCCTTCTGTGATTTTGCTGGATGTGCAGTTGCCCGACGCGAACGGCGTCGATTTGTGTCGAAAAATAAAGGCGGATAAGCGCTACCAGGGCGTCCCGGTGGTGCTTTTGTCCGCGAAGTTTACGGAACCCGCGGACCGAGCCGAAGGGCTTCTCGAGGGCGCGGATGCGTATTTGTCGAAGCCGGTTCAGCTCGACAGCCTCTGGGAAGAGATTCGTTATCTTCTTGACAGGCCCTCCTGAACCCTGCTACCCTATCTTTGTCGTCGATGCATAATCGTATTCCGCCCCATATTCCCCACTTTCAATAACGCAGGAGACCCCCGATGGCTGAACTCCAGCTTACGGACGATAACTTCGAGAAGGAAGTATTACAGGCGACCGAACCCGTTTTGGTCGATTTTTGGGCGCCCTGGTGCGGCCCGTGCCGGATGTTGACCCCGATCGTCGAAGAATTGGCCGGCGAATATGAGGGCAAGGTCAAGGTTGCGAAGCTGAACACCGATGACAATCCGAACGCCGCGACGCGCTTCAATATTTCGGCGATCCCTACGATTCTCTTTTTCAAAGGCGGAAAAGTTGAGCAGCAGCTGGTCGGCGTCCACTCGAAAGCCGACATCAAGAAGACCCTCGACGAACTGGTCGCGGCTTAACTCTTTCGCCGCCGCCGCGCTTGCTGCGGCGCTTGCGGGGGCCGGCTGCGGCGGGGGCGGAGCCGCCTCCGGCGGAAGGAAGGCTCCGGATTTTTCCCTAAAGGATTTATCCGGGCGCGCCGTCGGTCTCACCGATTTTGCCGGGAAGGTCGTGTTGATTGATTTTTGGGCGACCTACTGCATCCCCTGCGCGGACGCGATTCCTGAAATCCAAAAACTCTACGAGACGCATCGCGAGAAAGGATTCGAGGTCGTCGGGATCAGTGTCGACCCGTTCGTGAAGAATGTACCGTCGTTCGTAAAGGAATTGAAGGTCGGATATACGATCGTTTTAGACCCGGACGCGAAGGCGCAGGACGCCTACCGCGTTCGGGGACTGCCGGAGACGTTCCTCGTGGGGCGCGACGGCGCGCTTCTCGAACACTGGATCGGATACGATGAGGAACTTAAAGCCGAGATTAAGAACGCGGTCGAATCCGCTCTCCGCGCTTCGTAGCGCCGTGCCGAAAAATACCCGAAAAACCCTTTATCTCATAGACGCCCACGCCTATCTGCATCGGGCGTATCACGCGCTTCCGCCGCTGACAACGAAAAACGGGGAACCGGTCGGGGCGCTTTTCGGCTTCGCGCGGATGCTTCAGTCGCTGCGCAAGTCCAAGAGACCCGATTACATCGCGGTCTGCTTCGACACTCCCGAGAAAACCTTCCGGCACGAGAAATTCGAGGACTATAAGGCGACGCGCGTCGAGATCGACGCGGATTTGATCGCGCAACTGGAGATCGCCGAGGAATTGACCCAGGCGCTCGGTCTTCCGACGGTCGCCGCTCCCGGGTTCGAGGCCGACGATCTGCTCGCCACGCTCGCGCGCCGCGGAGTTCGCGAAGGAATGAGCGTCGTTCTCGTCACCGGAGATAAGGACGCGCTGCAGCTCGTTGACGGCGATATTCAAGTGTGGAACGAAGCCCGGCAAAAGCTCTTTGACGCCGACGCCGTTTTCGAGAAATTCGGCGTGCGGCCCGATCAGATCGTCGACTACCTGACGATCGTGGGAGATAGTTCCGACAATGTCCCCGGCGTTCCCGGCATCGGCGCAAAGGGCGCCGCGAAGTTGCTCGCGGAGTTCGGGACGCTCGAGAAACTCGTAAAGGCGGCGCACAAGGGGCATGCGGGTCTGAAGCCCAAAGCGGCCTTGTCCTTGGTCGAAAACGAGAAGCAGACGCTGGCGAGTCGGGAACTCATCGTCCTCCATGAGGAGGTCCCCATCTCCTTGCTTCCGACGGAATGCGTCGTGGAGATGCGCGATCCCGCGGCCGCCGAAAAAATACTCACCCGTTTGGAATTTCACAGCCTGCGCCGTGAACTCTTGGGTCAGGAGACCGAGTCGGCCGAGGCGGGGGGGGGGCGCGCGCCCGTTCCGTCCGCGCAGCCCGCCGACGCGGTCGGCATTACCGTTTCGTTCAAGAAATCCGATCCGAAAAAGATTTTGGAGGCCGCGCTCAAAGCCAAGCGCGTGACTCTTTCGGTCGAGCCTCCGGCGCAAGCGGATCTGCTCAGCGCCGGAATGCCGGTCGTCGCCGTCGCACTGGCAGACGGTCGCGCCGCGTCGTTTACCGACGAGGATTTCGCCAAGCATCGCAAGGGTTTGGAGGCGTTTTTCCGAGCCGAGCGGCCGCTCAAGGACGGTTTCGATTTGAAGACCGCGCGCCGCCGTCTGGCGGAAGCCGGACTGGAATTGGAGGGGCTCGGAGACGACGCCTATGTGCTGGCGTATTGTCTCGACCCGTCCCGGGGATCCTACACGCTCGAGGCCTGCTGTGCCGCGCGCGGGGTCGGGGAGTCTCCGGTGGAAGTCGGCGAAGCCGCGTGCTGGCGGGCTGCGGCGGCGGGTGCGCTTTGCGAAGGGCTGCTGGAGGAGGTCCGCGCTGCGGGGCTCGAAAAGCTGTACCGGGAAATAGAGCTTCCGATGGTTCGCGTACTCTCGGACATGGAGAGGCGCGGCGTCTATATCGACGCGCGCTACCTGAAGAAGCTTCGCGTCGAATTCGAGGCCCTGATTTCCGGATTGCAGAAAGAAATCGATCGCCTTGCCGGCGTCGAGATCAATCTACGTTCCACCAAACAGTTGGGAGAATTACTCTACGACACGCTCGGCCTGCCGGTCGCTCATAAAACGAAAAAGGGCGGCCGCTCCACGGATGAGGAAACGCTCCGGGGCCTGGCAGAAGCGCACCCCATCCCCGCCAAGATCATCGAATTCCGGGAAGTGACGAAGCTTCAGTCCACCTACGTCGTCGCGCTGCTGGAAAAAATCGACTCGAAAACGGGCCGGGTGCATTCCCATTTCAATCAGGGCGGCACGGCGACCGGCCGCCTGTCGAGCACCGATCCGAACCTGCAGAATGTCCCGGTGCGCACGGAACTCGGGCGTAAAATCAGGGCCGCGGTGCGCGCCGAAAAGGGGAAGGTCCTTCTCGCCGCGGATTACTCGCAAATCGATTTGCGGGTGCTCGCGCACCTCTCCGGCGACGAGGCGCTATGCGCGTCTTTCCGCTCCGGCGGGGACATTCACCGCCGGACGGCCGCCGAGGTGTTCGGCGTGGAACCCGAGCTCGTGGACAAGGAAATGCGGCGGCGCGCGAAAGCCGTCAATTTCGGGATCGTTTACGGGCAAAGCGCCCACGGGTTGGCCGTGGAACTCGGCATCACGCGTCCCCAAGCGGCCGATTTCATCAAGAAATATAAGGAACGCTATCCCGGCGTCACGCGGTGGATGGCCGCAACCCTGGAGGCGGCCAAGCGCGACCGTGCGGTCAGGACGCTTCTGGGCCGGGTCCGGCCTCTTCCCGATATCGCCGCGAAGAATTTTCAAGTGCGCGCGTTCAATGAGCGCGTCGCGATCAACACTCCGATCCAAGGGACTTCGGCCGACATCATCAAGGCGGCGATGCTGGCGATCTACGCGGAGCGCCCGGAGGCGGGGCTGGTGCTGCAGGTTCACGACGAGTTGGTATTCGAACTTCCTAAGAAGGAAGCGAAGGCCTTCGGCGTGTGGGTGCGCGCCGCGATGGAAAACGCCGTACACTTGTCCGTCCCGGTCGTTGTCGACGTGAAAATCGGGGAGGATTGGAACTCGATGGAGGCAGCCTCATGAGCCGCGAATTCGGCCACGGACCCATGAATTTCGCAATGATGTCGCCGACGATCAAGGCGCTGATCATCGTGAACGTCGCCGTATTCGTCCTGTCGCTCCTTGTCGGAAGCCAGTTTATCACGCTCTTCGGATTGGTTCCCGCGAAGGTCATCCACGAGCGGTGGATCTGGCAGCCGCTGACCTACTTGTTCCTGCACGCGAATCTTTTTCACATTCTGTTCAACCTGTTCGCCCTATGGATGTTCGGCATGCCCGTCGAGGCTCAATGGGGCCCGCGGCAGTTCGTGAAGTACTACCTGATTTGCGGCGTGGGCGCCGGCATCGTGAACGTGTTCCTGACGCCCGACTCCCTGTCTCCGATCATCGGCGCGTCGGGGGCGATTTACGGGCTGCTCGTCGCATTCGCGATGCTCTATCCGGACGCGGTCGTGTACCTGTACTTCTTCTTTCCGATCAAGGCGAAGCATATGGCGATTCTTTTCGGGCTCGTTGAGTTCATCGCCGGAACCTCGTCGAGCAGCCCCGCCGTCGCGCGATTCGCTCATTTGGCGGGAATGGCGATCGGTTTCGTTTACATCAAATGGTGGTGGGCGATCAAAATGAAGGCCATCGGAACGCTTCGCCGTTTCGTAAAAACGGATCCGGGCGAGGAGGCCGCCGAGGAACCTCGGCGCCGGAAAGCGCGGCCGGTCGTCTCCGGAAAGGGCGTGTCCGACGAAATGGCGGAGGTCGACCGCATCCTTGATAAAATTTTAGAAGGCGGGGAACAGTCGTTGACCGACCGCGAGCGCGAAATTCTGCGCAGGCAGGCGAAACGGCCGCCGGAGGGGCACGCGTGACGCGCCGGAGGGGGCCTTTGCGGGTCGCTTTGACCGGCGGGATCGGGAGCGGCAAGAGCGCCGCCCTCGCCGCGTTCGCAGCGGAAGGCGCCGCGACGCTTTCCGCCGATGCCGTCGTGCACGAGTTGTCGGCGCCTGGAAAACCGGCCTATCGCGCAATCGTAAAGGCGTTCGGCTCCGGGGTCCTGGCGACGGATGGGGCCCTCGACAGGGCGGGACTTGGAGAAAAGGTTTTTCGCAGCGCGTCGATGCTGCGCAAGCTCGAGCGGATCGTTCACCCCTTGGTGCGCCGGGAGATGAGGCGCCGCGTATCGGCGGCGCGCCGCCCCGTTGTGGTGGTGGACGTCCCGTTGTTGTTCGAGAACGGTCTCGAGACCGAATACGATTTGACCCTCGTCGTTTCCGCGCCGCGACCGCTGCGCTTAAAGCGCGTGATGCGCCGGGACGGACTCTCGAAGGCCTCGGTGGAGCGGCGTATGCGCGCCCAGCTTCCGCCGGGGGAAAAGGAGAAACGCGCGGACATCGTGCTCCGGAACACGGGGTCTTTGACCTCGCTTCGCCGTTCGGTGCGCGAGTATCAGCTCGCGTTCGATTTGATCGGACACAGCTTGAGGAGGAGTACCCGATGAACCAAACCGCCAAGGCCGCGAAGCAGGACGACGGCAAGGATAAAAAGGACGAGAAGGAGCGCAAGGAGAAAGCCCCCCGCACCGAGGAGCGCAAGAACGGGAAGGCTCCTGAGAAGGCGCCGGAAGCCGTCGCGGCGCCTTTCGAGCCCGTCTCCCCTCCCAAACCAGAAGGCGGTTTCGGCGCGAAGCAACTCAACGTCGCGCAGCTCGCCCGCAAGAAGATTGCGGAACTGCTCGTCGTCGCCGCCGAGATGGGGCTTGAGGGCATTTCGGGCCTTCGCAAGCAGGAACTGATCGTCAAGATACTGGAAGGCCAGGCGAAGCGGAACGGGACGATTTTCGACGAAGGCGTCCTCGAGGTTCTTCCCGACGGTTTCGGGTTTCTTCGCTCCTCCAGCTACAATTACCTCCCCGGTCCCGACGACATCTACGTTTCGCCGTCGCAGATCAAGAAATTCGGCTTGCGCAAGGGCGATACCATCGCCGGGAACGTGCGCCCACCGAAGGACGGCGAACGCTTTTTCGCCCTGCTTCAGGTCGTGAGCATCAACGGTGAGGCTGTGCAGTCACGCAAGCCGCGGACGGTATTCGAAAATTTGACGCCGCTTCATCCTGAGGAGACCTTCAAGCTCGAGACGGCGCAAAGCGAGCTGACCACGCGCACGATGGACCTGATCTCCCCGATCGGAAAGGGGCAGCGCGCGCTGATCGTCGCCGCCCCCAAAACGGGTAAGACGGTGATGATGCAGAAGATCGCCAACGCGCTGACGGAAAACCATCCGGACATCGTGCTGATCGTGCTGCTTATCGACGAGCGCCCCGAAGAAGTCACCGACATGCAGCGTTCCGTGAACGGCGAGGTCGTGGCCTCCACGTTCGACGAACCGGCCGACCGTCACGTTCAGGTCGCCGAAATGGTCATCGAAAAGGCGAAGCGTCAGGTCGAGCTCGGCAAGGATGTCGTCATTCTGCTCGATTCCATCACGCGTCTGGCCCGCGCCTACAACACGATCGCCCCGTCTTCCGGACGGGTTCTTTCCGGCGGTTTGGAAGCGACCTCGCTGCAGCGGCCGAAACGCTTCCTCGGTGCGGCCCGCAACATCGAAGAAGGCGGAAGCCTCACGATTTGCGCCACCGCCCTGGTTGAAACCGGAAGCCGTATGGACGAGGTTATCTTCGAGGAATTCAAGGGTACCGGCAACTCGGAAGTCGTTCTGGACCGCAAGCTGGCGGACCGCCGCCTGTTTCCGGCCGTGGACATCAACCGTTCGGGGACCCGTAAAGAGGAACTCCTGCTGGACGAGGACACCCTCAACAAGGTGTGGATCCTGCGCAAGGTCCTCTCGCCGCTGAGTTCGGTCGACGCGATGCAGCTGCTCTACGACAAACTGCTCGCCACCAAATCCAACAAGGATTTCCTCAAATCCATGGAACTCTCCAGCATGGGTTGATTTGGGGCCTGTCCCTGGCGGTTGTCCGTAACGGTAAAATTGCTACAATGACGTCTAATCTCTGACGAATCAGGAAGTCTCGATGAAAGCCAATACGCATCCCAATTACTATATCACCCAGGTCAGTTGCGCCTGCGGCGAAGCCTTCACGACCCGGTCCACCCGCAAGGAGATCAAGGTCGAAATCTGCTCCGCCTGTCATCCGTTCTTCACCGGCAAGCAGCGTCTCGTCGACACGGCCGGCCGCGTCGAGCGCTTCCAGAAGCGATTCTCGAAGACCGAGGGTAAGACGATCGCGCGTAAGCCGAAGACGACGGTCAAGAAGATCGCGTCGCACGCGGCGAGCCGCAAGCGTCCGAAGACCTTGTCGACGGCCATCAAAGCCGAGGACAAGAAGGACGACAAAAAGGGAAAGAAAGCCGCTAAGAAGGACTAGCGGGGCGGATGCCCCGCTGTGCTGGGCGCTCGGGCAGTGCGCAGTGCTAGCGGGGCGGATGCCCCGCTGTGCTGGGCGCTCGGGCAGTGCGCAGTGCTAGCGGGGCGGATGCCCCGCTGTGCTGGGCGCTCGGGCAGTGCGCAGTGCCAACAAGGTTTCCCGAGGCCCCGGTGCGGAGCACGCCCGGGGCCTCTTTGCGTCCGGAGGGGACGGAAAGGATGAGCGCCTACCAGAAACTTCTCGACGAATTCTCCTTGGTGGAGACCAGACTCTCTTCGGGACCGCCGTCCGATGAGATCAAGGCCTTGTCGCGCCGTCACGCCGAACTCGCGCCGATCGTCGCGTTCGTGCGCGAGCACGGGACGCTGGCCTCCCAACTGGAGCAGGCGCGTCAGATGCTCGCCGGCGACGACGCCGAGATGAAGGAACTCGCGGAAATGGAGGTCGGGGAACTCTCCGCGAAGATTCAGGCGCTCGAGGATAAGATCAAGCGCGCGCTCCTGCCGAAGGACCCCGACGCGGACAAGGACGTCTACCTCGAACTGCGTTCCGGCGCGGGGGGCGACGAGGCGGCGCTGTTCGCCGCGGAACTCGTGCGCGCCTACACGCGCTTCGCGGAAGCTCGCGGCTGGAAGGTTGAGATCGTCGAGTTCTCGCGCACGGGTCTGAAAGGAGCGAAGCAGGCCGTGCTGCATATCGTCGGGACCGGCGCGTTTTCGTGGCTCAAATTCGAGGGGGGCGTACACCGGGTGCAGCGCGTTCCGCAGACCGAATCTTCCGGGCGCATTCACACCTCGACGATCACCGTCGCCGTGATGGCCGAGGCCGAGGAAACCGAGGTCGAAATCAACCCGAGCGATCTTCGCATCGACACCTACCGGGCCGGCGGCGCCGGCGGCCAGAACGTCAATAAAGTGGAAACGGCCGTGCGCATCACGCACAATCCGAGCGGCGTCGTCGTCGCCTGCCAGGAGGAGCGTTCCCAACTGCACAACCGGATGCGGGCAATGGCCCTTCTGCGCGCGAAACTTTTGATGGCGCAGCGCGAGAAAGATGCGCGCGAGCACGCCGATGCGCGCAAACGGCAGGTCGGCACCGGCGACCGCTCCGAAAAAATCCGCACTTACAATTTTCCGCAGAACCGCATTACCGATCACCGTATCGAGCAGAGCTGGCACAACCTCCCGCTGGTGATGGAAGGCGAGTTCACCGCCGTGTTCGAGGCGCTTCGTCTCGAAGAGGAGAACGGGCTGATCGAGGCCTCGGCGAACGGATGAAAACCGACGGCATCACTGTCGCGGAGTGGCTCCAGAAGGGCGGCGACTATCTCGAGGGCCGCGGAGTGCCGGAGGCGCGGGCCAATTGCGAGTTTCTTCTGGCGGAGGTGCTCGGCGTCGGACGCGCCGAGACCGTGCTTCAAGGCGATCGCGAACTTTCCTGGAAGCAGGGTTCCCACTACTGGGAATACATTAAGGCGCGCGGCAAGCGATTGCCGTTGGCCTACGTACTCGGGACGCAGCCCTTCTGCGGGATATCGGTGAAGGTGAATCCGTCCGTTTTGGTTCCCCGCCCGGAGACCGAAGGACTCGTCGAAGAAGTCGTCCGCGTGGCCGAGACCGACTATCCGATTTCCGCGAACCTTCATATCGTCGATGTGGGAACGGGATCCGGCTGCATCGCCGTTGCGCTGGCTTCCAAGCTTCCGAAAGCCATGCTCTACGCCACCGATCTATCGGACGCGGCACTGAAGCTCGCCGAGGAAAACGCCTCGGCGCACGGTCTTTCGCATCGGATTCGCTTTCTGCGCGAGGACTTGTTCAAGCCGCACTCGGGCGGTTCTCCGTGGGCGGATATCGTCGTCTCCAACCCGCCTTACATCCCCAGCGCCGAGGTCCAATCGCTTTCTCCGGAGGTTCGTCAGGAACCGGCGATGGCGCTGGACGGGGGCAAGGAGGGTCTCGACGCGATCAAGGCGATCGCGGCGGACGCTCCTCGAATCCTGAAGCCGAAAGGCTTTTTGCTCATGGAGTTCGGCATGGGTCAGGGGGCGGCCGTGAAGGGCTCGCTTGAGAGCTTGGGGTTCGAAGAGGTCCGCCTCGAAAAGGATTTGCAGGGCATCGAACGGGTCGTGGTCGCCCGTCGGGCGTAAGAAGCGGCCGTCGGCTTTCGTAGCCCCTTTAGGGGGATGCGATGGCCGAAAATGATAGAATACAAAAGCCTTTTCCTATGGACGCCTTCATCATCCACGGCGGCCGCCGCCTCAGGGGCACGGCCCGCATCAACGGCTCTAAGAACGCCGCGCTGCCGATCCTGATCGCCTCTCTGCTGACCGACGAGCCGTGCGTGATCCAAAACGTTCCGAATCTTCGGGACATCAACACGACCTACCGGCTTCTCGAAGAGTTGGGAAAAACGGTGACCGTCTCCGGAAAGAGCGTTACCGTCGGATTTCGCCGCAAGCTTAAAACCAAGGCCCCCTACGAAATCGTCAAACAGATGCGGGCGTCGATCCTCGTCGCTGGTCCTTTGCTCGCGCGCTTCGGAAACGTGCGGGTCTCCCTGCCCGGCGGCTGCGCGATCGGACTTCGGCCGATCGACATCCATTTGAAGGGCTTTGAGGCGATGGGTGCCGAGTCGCATACCGAGCAGGGCGACGTCGTGCTTGCGACCGAAGGACTCGCCGGGCGCACGGTGCGGTTCTCGTTTCCGAGCGTCGGCGCGACCGAGAACGTGATGATGGCCGCCGCGGCGACCGAGGGCGTGACCTCGATCGAGAACGCCGCGCGCGAGCCCGAGATCGAGGATCTCGCCGATTTCCTCAATAAAATGGGCGCGACGGTGACCGGGGCCGGCGGAAAGCGTATCCGCATCGAGGGCGCCGCGCGGCTTTCCGGCGCGAAACACCGGGTAATTCCCGATCGCATCGAAACCGGAACCTATCTCTGCGCGGTGGCGGCCGCCGGCGGGGACGTCACGCTTAAAGAAGCCGTCTACGAGCATCTCGAAGCGCTGATCGCGGCGATGCGGAAAGCCGGCGCGAAGATTACGAAAGTCCCCGGAGGGATTCGAATCGTTTCCTCCGGGAGGCCGAAGCCGGTATCGATTCTGACCAAGCCGCATCCCGGCTTTCCGACCGACGTTCAGGCCCCGTGGATGGCGTACATGGCTTTGTGCCGAGGAAAGGCTAAGGTGCGCGAGACGATCTTCGAGAATCGGTTCATGCACGCGGCGGAGATGCTGCGTATGGGCGCCTCCATCGTCGTCAACGGCAACACCGCGACGCTGCGGGGAGTTCCGGACCTCTCGGGCGCGGAGATCATGGCCTCCGACATCCGCGCCGGGGCGGGACTCGTCGTGGCGGGGCTCGCGGCGCAGGGAACGACGAAGATCCAGCGGGTCTATCACATCGATCGCGGCTACGAGCGCATCGAGAGCGTTTTCCGCCGACTCGGCGCGAACATCCTGCGCGTCAAGGAATGACTTTCGAAGAGGCGCTGAAGCTGCTCGAGCGCCGCCAAGAGGCCAAGTGGAAGCTTGGCCTCTCGCGCATAGAGTCCCTGCTTGGGGCCTTGGGAAACCCCCAGGACGCGACGGCCGTCGTTCATGCGGCGGGCACCAACGGCAAGGGGAGTTTCTGCGCGATGCTCGCCTCCATCCTCTCCGCCGCCGGACACCGCACGGGGCTGTTCACCTCCCCGCATCTGGTCAGTCCCCGCGAGCGGATTCAAGTGGACGGGGTGATGATTTCCGAAGAAGACTTCGGCCGCGCGATCAAAGAGGTCGTCGCCCGAGAGCCGGAGAAGGCGACCTACTTCGAACTGATGACGGCGGCAGCGTTTCTTCATTTTAAACGCGCCGACTCTGATTTCGCGGTCGTCGAGGTCGGGATGGGCGGGCGTCTCGACGCGACCAACGCGATCGCCAAGCCCGCGCTGACCGCGATCACTTCGATCGCGCACGATCACGCCAAGCATTTGGGCTCCACGCTTGCCGAGATCGCCGGCGAAAAATGCGGGATTTTGAAAGCGGGCGTCGTCTGCATCACCGGGGAACTCGGCTTCGAACCGCTGGAGACGATCCGTCGCCGCGCTTACGAGGCGGCGGCGCCGCTGATCGTGCATCGCGACGCGCTCGAACCGATCGATTCCGATTGGTCGGGTGGAACGCAGACGGTGCGCGCCTGGACCGGTGAGCGCTTGACCCTCGGAATGCTCGGCGCGCCCGCGAGGATCAACGCGGCGCTCGCGCTGCGCGCGGTCGAAGAGCTTCGCGCGCAGGGAACACCGATCTCCGAGGAGGCCGTTGAAAAGGGGCTTCGCGCCGCGCGCTGGCCGGGCCGCTTTGATGTCCGCCGCGAGGGGGAACGCTTTTTGATCGTCGATGGAGCGCACAACCCGGCCGCGATGGCGGCCTTCTGCGCGGACTGGGAGCTTTCCCCGTTCTCGAAAATGGACGCGTGCTTTATTGTTTCGATTTTGGGGGACAAGGACATAGACGCGGTTTTGCGGCATCTCGCTCCACGCGTGCGCCGGGCGATTTGCTGCACGCCGCCGTCGCCGCGGGCCTTGCCGGCCGCCGAGACGGCGGCGCGTTTAAAGCGCCTCGGCGTCGGTGAGATTTCCGTCGTGGAAGATCCCGCCGCAGCGGTCGCCGCCTGGCGTGCGGGAAGTTCTCGGGTGGGCGCGGCGGTCGGGTCATTTTATTCGGCGGGGCGGATCCTGGCGGACGGCGCGAAGGAGACGGCCGCGTGAAGGCGGGGCTGGGCATCGACGCGGGGGGTACTTTGACGAAGTTGGTCGCGGTGTCCAAGTCCGGCCGTACGCTTAAGGAGGCTTCCTTCCCGACCTTTGTTTCCGCCGGACCCAAGGATTTCGTCGCGCGCCTGGCGGCGGAGGTTCGCGCTTTTGAGCGCGGACTCGGGGGTCTTTCGGGACCGGCCGGCATGGCCATCGCCGGCGACGTCGACCCCAAGGCCGGCCGCATCCGGCGTTCGCCGAATCTCACATCGTTCGAGGGCTATCCGCTGCGGGCGGCCGTGCGTCGGGCACTGCGCCGTCCCGTCGAGATGCACAACGACGCGAACATGGCCGCCTACGGCGCCTATGCGTTGGAATTCGGACGCCGTAAAGAGCATGTCGCCGTGGTCACGCTCGGGACCGGCGTCGGGGGCGGGGCGGTTTCCCACGGCCGATTGATAGAGGGAGGCTCCGGCTCGGCGCTGGAGCTCGGCCACACGCGCGTGGAGAATCCCGGGGGACGGCGCTGTTCCTGCGGCGCTCGGGGACATCTCGAGGCCTACGCCGGAAGCTACGGCATTCTCGGGCTCTACAAGGATCTCTCGAAAAAAACGGCGCACGAGCCCAAGGAGGTCGCGGAAGCCGCCCGACGGGGCGAACGCGCGGCCAAGGCGGTTTGGAACCAGGTCGGCGAGGCGCTCGCGGTGGGCGTGGGCAATCTCGTCTATCTGTTCAACCCTGATGCGGTCGTTTTCACCGGAGGGGTCGCCGAGGCCGGAGAGTTGTACTTGGAGCCGCTTCGCGCCGCGTTCGCGCGGGAAACCTTCCGCGGGCCGTTCGGCCGTGTGCGCGTGAGCGTCGCGCGCCGGCGCGGACTCGGGGCGTCGGGGGCCGCCGCGTATGCGTTGGACGCTGCTCGCCGCCTGTAGCCTTTTCCTCACCGGGACCGCGGCAGCCCAAGAGGCGGACCTGCCGCTTCCCCCGCCGCCGGTCTCGACCGCCGCGGTTTATTTCGCCGATCACTTCGAATATGAAGGCAGCACGTCCGGCGTGGACGCCCGTATTTCGCTTCGGGGCTCCGTGGAACTTAAAGACAGTTCCTGGACTCTGCGCGCCGACACCCTCCGTCTCGACATGACCCGCCGCAGCGCGCGCGCCGAGGGCGTCTTCGAACTCGACGACGGACTGACCGTGCTGCGCGGAGAAAGCGGCACCTTCGATTTCGAGGATAAGAGCGGCACCGTCGACACCGTGCGCGCCGAATATCACCCGTGGCGCGTTTGGGCGCGCTCCGGGCGGTTGGAGTCGAATCGGAAAGGACATTTCAAAAGCGCGCTCTTCACATCCTGCAGCGGGAATCCTCCGGATTATCACTTTCGATCTTCGGGTCTGCACATTAAGCCGGGAAAATATCTGATCGCGACGAATGTTCGGTTTTACGCCGGTCCCATCCCTCTTTTTTACACGCCGATTCTGTGGAAGTCGCTGAACCCGAATCGGCTTCTGCGCGCACGCACGATTCCCGGCTACGACCGGAGAAACGGACCCTCTCTGCGCACGCATACGATGTTCAGTCCCGTCGTCTGGATGCAGGGAAAGCTCTTTCTCGACTACTACGGGGCGCAAGGTTTCGCTCAGGGCGCCGAGATGGGGTTTGCCCCGTCGGAAGATTCGCGCGGAGGTCTTTACGGTTATCGCATCCGCGAAAAGCACTCCGGCAAGCAGCGCTGGACGGTGATCGGCAACACCTACGACGCGATCAATTCGAGCTATTCGGTTCAGGGCCGCCTTCAGGCGCAGGGGGATCCGGAGGTCAACAACCACTACGTCCGTTCGAACGCGTTTCGCGTGACCCCGGAACTGATCAACACGGGCGCGCTGACGCGGCGCACCCAAAAAACGACCACGCGAATCGCCTATTCGCGAAGGGATGTCCGCAATCCTCTCGGAGACGGCTTCCGACTCGAGCGTGAAAGCCTGCCTCGGATCGAGTTTCAAACCGCCCAGATGTCCGTGCGGCGGCTGCCCGCGCTGTTTACCGCCACCGCGTTCGCCGACAATAGTTTCGAAGCCGCGCGCGACTTCCAGCGGAAGTCGGCCGGCATCGGACTCGAAGCGACTCAGACGAAGGTGCTCCTTCCCGGGGTCAGTCTGACGCCTCGCGCCGCGTACCGCGAGGAATTCGAGGACAAACGCGAGACGCTCAATACCTACCTCTCGACTCAGACGATGCGCGACGTTTTTATCGGCTACTACGAGTTCGGAAGCAATTTGCGCTTCGACACTCCGATCGGGGACTGGGACGCCCGCTACGCCTTCACCCAGCGTCTGAAGCCGCAGTCGCTGCAGGACGACTCGGGGGCCCTCGATCACGGCGTCGAAAAAAACCTTGTCACCCTGCAGAACACGATCCGCCCCCGCCGCCGTGTGTTCATGCGGGTTTCGAGCGGCTACGATCTTCGCGTGTTTCGCAACGCGTCGATGGGATTTCGCCGGCGCGTGAACCCGTTCACAACCGACTTGAATTTCGATTTGCGCAACCGACTCTCGCTGTCCTTGCGCGACGCGTATTCGCTCGACCGCGGCAACGAGGCGTTCTTGGCCCAACTCGACTGGGGCGAGCGCGACGAGACCTTCTTCTCGGCCGGTCTTACCCAGACGCGCGACCGCGCCGAGAGCTATTTCGCGTCGACCGAGGCCGGTTGGGCGCCCGCGGATTCAAAGTGGGGGACGCAGGGGGCGCTGCGCTATCTGGTCAACACCCCCGGCGGTTTCGACACCCGCGGGTTTAGGATTTTCGAGAAGGAAGTCTCATTCACGTACAAGTTCCACGACTTCTTCACGAAATTACTCGCGCGCTTTAGACCCGGCGGAGTCGCCGAAGTGCAGCTGCGCGTCGAACTGCGCACCGACCGTCCGGCGATCCTGCGCAAGGCGGCAAAGCGGTGGGAAAAGGAATGGTTCCCTTGGCGCGGCAAGGACGCGGACCGGGATTAGTCCTTTAGCTCGAACGATTTGACGAAGCGCAAAAAGCGCGCGTAGCGCTCGGTGTCCAACCCCGCCTCCCGGCCGAGATCGAAGTGAAAATCGATGCGCCGGCCGTCCGATTTCGACGGGCGGCATTCGGCGCGGGCGATGAAGGACGCCGCGCAATTTTCCCGGCATAAAGGATCAGAGACCTCGTCTCGCCGGACGACGCAGCCGCCTCCCTTCACCGCGAGCGTTTCAAAGTCTCCGTCGGCCGCAGGCGGGTCGTCGCCCGGATCGCGCAGCATCCCCCAGACGCTCACGGCGTGAAGCGGGTTCTCCGGTTCGCTCCGGTTGACGATGTCCCAGCCGCGGGTCTCGCGGTCCTTGCCGCAGATTTCCCGCAGTTTCCATTCCGGAGGAAACGAGAAGGACAGCGCGTCGCCGGAGTAGAGGTACCACCCGGTCTCCGGGTCCCGCGCGCTCAGTTCGGCCGCCTCGGCGGGGTCTTCGACCGGGAGCCGCTCAAGGAAAACGAATACGCCGTCTTCGAGCGCCTGCTCGCGTCCCAGCGATATTGTTTTCGTCTTAAACGGCTCGTCGGACCCTTCGGGCTTCAGCGACCAGCGGTACTCCACATCCGCCTCGCGGCCGCCTTCGGCGAGCGCAGGAGTCATCATGAAGTCAAACGCGCCTTGCTCGCCCGAGGCGACCGTAACCCCCGACGTGACGCCGTCCGAGGTGCGCCGCGTAATCGCGTGCCGCACGCCGTCCTTCTCGACGCGGATTTTGGCGCTCAGTCCGCCGCCTTTCGCCGGGGCTCGGCATCCGCGATCGACGCCCTTCTCGACCGTCGCCCAAAGCCGCCAGCGCTCATCGACCGAGACCAGCAGCACCTCGCGCCGTTCGGGGATGCGGGACCAGTCGACCGCCTGACGCACGAAGCGCGTGTTTCCGTTCTCCACCAGGCTCCATTCGAATTGATAGGAGAGGTCGACGCGGCTCGGGACCGGGGTTTGCGTCGTCATCACGTTAAACAGAGTCGATTCGACGCGGCCCCCGCGTGTGGAGACGAACACGGCGTTGTTGTAGCCGCCGGGCGCGACCGAGAGATGAGTTCGGGTCTCTTGTTCGCCGTCTTCGAGGCGCAGCGTGACGCTGTAGTCGTCGATCGCTCGGGCCGGGGCGGCCGCCAGAAGCACGATCAAAAGGGCGCGCATCCGCTAAGGGTGCTCCGGGCGCGGGTTTCCGTCAAGGGGCAAGGGAAAGCCCCTCCGGGAGAATCTCCCAAGGGGCTTTTTTTGAAACGAGTCGTTTACTGCGCTTCAGCGGGACCGGATTCCGCCGGGCCGTTGTCGTCGGCCGGGCCTGCGTCCTCATCCGGAGCCGCCTGCGGGGCTTCCTTAGGAGCCAGGATCGAGTCCCCAACCGCGCGGGCGCCGATGCCTTCGAGCAGCTTGTTCATCTGCTTGATCACCGCCGCCTTGTAGCCTTGGAACTTGCCCGTCAGGTCTTCGGGCGTCAGCGCGTACGGGACGTCCGGCGTGACGGCCAGGTTCTCGATCGGTTGGCCGATCGTGCGCATCGCGATGGTCCAGGTGTAGGCCAGCATCGCGATCCCGAACTGGTTCGGGAACTGCATCGGACGCACCGCGCCGCCGGCGCCCGCGGTGCGGGTGCCGAAGATCGTTGCGCGGCCGTTGTCCTGCAGGATCGCCGGGAAGAAGTCCGCCGATGAGAAGTCCAGCTCGTTGACGAGCACCATCAGCGGCTTCGTATAGCGCTGGGTCGGATGCGGGTCGACTTCGTCGATGCCCATCATCGCGACCTCGTCGGTGAGCCGGCGGCCGGCGCGCATCTCCGCGAGGATGAACTTCGCGTAGCCGACGATCTGCTGGAACACCTTCAGCGTCACGGGATAGCCGCCCATGGTCTCGCCGAGCACCTGCTGGGCCAGCGCGTCGGAGGTGATCTGCTCTTCGAGACCGATGATCTGGGCCATCGACATCGCCTCTTCCTCGCCGGTGATGATCTTCTGCAGCGGGACCTTCAGCGGCTTGTCGGTGAGGCGCGAGAGCAGCGCGTAGAGGTAGAACACGCTGCCGCCCGGGTTGTTGACCTGGTCGATCACGAGCCCGTCGGTTTTCTGCTCGAAAACCTCGATGATCTTGCCGAAGAGTTCGGCCATCTGCTCGGGCTGGACGTAGTCGGAGATGCGGATGTAGCCGATGTGGCGGCCCTGGGCGTCCTTGTAGATGTAGGCCTTGATCGGGAGCATCGCCGGAGCCTGCCAGAGCACCTCACCGAGATTCGGGACGAAGCTGTCCTTGCCGCCGACGGCGAACGGATCTGCCGCCATGGGGTCGCTCGCCTCTCGGCGCAGCAGCGCCGCGATCGGGTTGAGCATCTTCGGGATGATCGCCTTGATCGCCGCGAGGATCGGGTGCTGGATGCGGCGCTCCTCGATCGCGGGCGTCGAGTCGGGGTTGAACGGATCGAAGTCCTGAAGGAGTTGTCCGCCGTCGCGGGCCGGGGTATCCTCGGGGATCATCTCTTCCATGTGCAGCCACGGGAGTTCGACGGTCCGCAGACGGCCGTCGGAGGAGGCGAACTTGATGCGCGCGGTACCGGTGGGGACGCGGTCTCCGCCCTGGCGGTTGCGGCGCGTGAGCTTCATCGCCGCGAGCGTCTTGTCGGTGCGGGCGTTCTTCGCGTCCTTTGCCTGCATAAGCGCCTTCACCGCGTCGCCGGTCTTTCGGCCGTCGAACTCGAGGATCTGGTCGCCGACCTTGAAGGGAACCGCCGCGGCGATGCGCGGGTCGATGAAGGAGACGAAGTACTTTCCCTTCGCTTCCATGATCGAGAACGGCATCATCGACTGCTCGGTGGAGTAGAACTGAATCGCGACGTGATAGTCCTTGAGCGCGCCGACGAACTCGGCGACCGTGTCTTGGAACTCGCGGGTCGAGAGGACGGGGTCGCCCTGCTCGATGCGGCGCAGGGCCTTCGCTTTCAGCGCGGCGAGTTCGATGCCGTACTGCTCGCGCTTCCAGTCGATCATCGCGTAGTGCCCGGAGAAGGTGTTCGCGATGAAATTCAGCGTCTCGATCTGAGCGCGGCGGGTGACCTCGTTGGCCGGGCGCGCGTCGGAGGCATCCGCGGCGTTGAGGCGCGCGGCGCCGCGCAGGCCCCCGAAGCGTTGGGCGCCGGGCGTGACGAGCACGGAGCCGCCGGTCGAGCCGACGCTGCGCAGCCCGGGGGTCAAGAGCTGCGCGAGTTTCCCGCCGAGGCCGTGCGCGGCCGAGGGGGAGGCGTCGCCGATCGGACCGGTTTGTTCGATCGCGGCCCGGGTTTGGGCGGCCATCTCCCGAATCTGCCTGGAGACGACGGTCCTCGGGGCCGGGGCCTGAGAGCGGCCGGCGGCGGCCGGCGTCAGCGAGGGCAAGGCGGTCGGCGCGGCTACGGTTTTCACCGTGACTGCGACGGCCGCGGCGGCGGTCGGGGCGGCGGAGGGCGCCGCGAGCGGAGTCTCGATGAGCGGCAAGCCGATGCCGGTGAAAAGCGAGGGGGCCGTCAGCGCCGGGGCGTTGAACGCTGCGGGGCCGGCGTTCATCGCCGGGTTTCCGACGGCGATCCCGCCGTTGGCCGGGAGACGGGTCGGGGCCGTGATCGTGCGCGCCGAGGCGGCGGGGACGATGCCTAAGGACACGGCGAGGGTCGCGGCGAGCGTTTTCTGAAGGGTGTGGTGTCTATCGACCATGACGGCCTCCTTTATAAGGTGGTGTCCATTGTAGCGCCGATGGGCGCAAGCCCTTTGGGTCGAAGGGCCTAAAAACGCGCTGGGAATGGGCCTAGAGGAGGAACTTCGCGATCTTTGCGATGTTGCGGGCGTCGTCGATACCCCGGTGGTGGGTGCCCTCGAGGGGCAGGTCGAGGATCTCGAGCGCCTGAACCATCGAGCACTGCGGGACGTTTTTCTCGGCCGAGAACATCCGTCTCAGGTTTACGTGCGGTTCGAGCCACTCGGGTTTCTTGATCCCGTGCCGGGCGCAATCGAGGAGAAACTGCTTGAGGTCGTAGGCGCCCCAGGAGCAGAAACGGTGCGGGCCTTCGCCGGCCCACGCGAGGAACTCGGCGAAGGCTTCGGGAAAGGGCTTCGCGCGGTCCACGTCCTCCTGCGTGATCGAAGTGAGGGAGGTGCAAAAGGGACTGAGCACGGGGTCCTCGGTCGGGCGGACGAACCGGAAGAAATGGCGTCCGGGGATGCCGTATTCGCCCAGGTAGCGGTAGCTCAGCGACGCCAGGCCGTCTACTATTTCGGCGTCTACCGCGAGTTCGGGCTGTCCCACGAGGATGTCGATCGTCGGTTTGGCCGCGAGGCCTTCGATCGCCGTGCTGCCGACGTGTTCGATATCCTCGATCCGCGTGCCGAGTCGGTCGTAGATCTTCCCGCGTTCCTCGTCGAAAAGCCCTGGCCAGGCCGGATCGTAGGGCACGACCTCAACGGGTGCCTGCGGGTCGTCCTTTCCGGAGGGGGTATCCGCGGGCTCAGCCACGGCTCGATTCCCGATCGTACATGTGGAACCAGAAGAATAGCAAAAGCACCGGACAGGCCGCGTTGAAGAGCTTCCAGTCCTCCACGCTCATGGGAATGGGAACGATGGGGTTTAAAAACAACGCCAGAACGGCCAGCGCCGCCGCGCTTTCCCAGTAGCCGCGCGAGAGGGCGAAATAGCCGCCGTACAGCGAGGCTCCCGAAACCAAAGTGCGGACCACGAGGTAATACCCGGTCGAGGTAGGATTGTCGATGACAAATAGACTCACCATGGCGGCTGCGGCGGCCGTAAAGGCGGCGAAGGTCTGAGCGAGACCGGCGGAGTCCGAGCGGTCGTCCTGGACATGGCGGCGAAACGGTTTCCACGCGTTGGCAGGGGGCGGAGGTTCCGCGCCGGCCTCCCGAACGCGAATCCGGCCGTCCCAGGCCGGGACTTTTTCAGTGGAGGGCGGCCGGGACGCGGGAGACGGCGCCTGCGCCGCAGAGGACGGACCGGACTTCGGGGCTTCGCGGCGCAGCACCTCGTAGGCTTCATTGATGCGCTGCATCGTCTTTTCGCAGCGCGCCCGCAACGCCTCATCGTAGGGATATAAATCGGGATGCCAGATTTTCGCGAGTTCGCGGTAGGCCTGTTTGACCTCGGAGAGCGGCGCTCCAGGGGACAGTTCCAGCACCGCGTAGCCTTCGTCGCTCGTCACCCGCAAAGGATAACAGCCGAGCGCGGGATTTGGTAGACTGCGGCTTCCAAATCTAGCGGGGCGGAAGCCCCGCTGTGCCGGGCTTCATGGAGGCTCCAGGGCGCCCGGCCCAGGAGGGTACGCCATGACGGAAAGCGCCGAACGAGGTCACTGGGGGAGCCGGATCGGCTTTCTGCTCGCCTGTGCGGGGTCCGCGATCGGGCTCGGGAATATCTGGAAATTTCCCTACATCGCCGGCGAAAACGGCGGCGGCATTTTCGTTCTGATTTACCTGGTCTGTATTTTCGCGGTCGGAATCCCGATCATGGTCTGCGAGTTTGCGATCGGCCGGTCGACTCAGAGCTCGCCGGTGCAGGCCTTCGACAAGCTCTCGGGAGGCTCCACCGGCTGGAAGGCGGTCGGCGTACTGGGCGTTCTCGCGGCCTTCGTCCTCCTTTCCTTCTATAGCGTCGTCGCCGGTTGGGCGATGCATTACGTCTACCTTTCGTTCACGCGATTCGGCGGAGCGACCGGCGCCGGAGCGATCGGGGAGCTGTTCGGCGCCGTCTTCTCAAACCCCGGCATCAATTTGTTCTGGCACTTGGCGTTCATGGGGATGACGACCGCGATCGTGTGGGGCGGCGTCAGCGGCGGCATCGAGAAGGCGTCGCGGATCATGATGCCCGCGCTGTTTTTGATGCTGTTCATCCTGCTGGCGAAAGCGCTTACGATGCCCGGTTTCGGAAAGGCCTTCGTGTTCGTTTTTTCTCCGGACGCGTCAAAGTTGACCCCGGCCGGTGTCTTGGAAGCGCTCGGACATTCATTCTTCACGCTGTCATTGGGCATGGGCGCGATGATGACCTACGGAAGCTATATGGCCGACGACTTCGACATCGTCCGTTCCTCGGTCCTCATCTCGGTACTCGATACCATGGTGGCGCTGTTGGCCTGTTTGATCATGTATCCGATCATCTTTTCCTACGGAATGAACCCGCAGGCGGGGCCCGGACTGGTGTTTAAAAGCATGCCGATCGTGTTCTCGCAAATGCCGTTTGGAATGGCGTTCTCGGTGGTGTTCTTCATCCTGCTGACCTTCGCGGCGCTTTCCTCGGCGATCTCCTTGCTCGAGGTGGTGACTTCCTACACGATCGACAATTGGGGATGGGGACGGCATTCCGCCACGATCATCCCGGCCGCCGTGATTTTTCTCTTCGGCGTTCCTTCGGCGCTTTCGGGGAGTTGGCTCCCGGCGACCTTGCCGGGCGGAAAGAACTTCTTCGACTCGATGGATTATCTTGTCTCGAATTGGATGATGCCGCTTGGAGGGCTCTTTACCGCGCTGTTCGTCGGCTTCCGAATGGACGTCGAAGTCGTGAAGAAGGAATTCGCGAGCGCGAAGGGCCTCCAGCCGTTTTTCACCGGTTGGTTTTACACGGTGAAATTCGTGTGTCCGATCGCGGTAACCGCGGTGTTCCTGCACATGGTCGGGCTGTTTTAGGCGATTTGTTATACTCGAATCATGTCGTGCCCTGAAAGCTGTGCCTGGCCAGCGGGTGAAAGTCCCGCCGGGGTAAGTGCCGAGACGCCCCGTAGCAGACCCGAGTAGGGATGCGGAGACGCGCCCTTATGAGCCGGGTGTCGAAGCT
>Ga0210009_1000044_pt1 | contig 145257 bp, 130 predicted proteins | sample CryGeyCG2114_065_FD_185457 | JGI IMG/M metagenome (GOLD analysis project Ga0210009, IMG submission 185457) | Groundwater microbial communities from aquifer - Crystal Geyser CG12_big_fil_rev_8/21/14_0.65 (SPAdes) (version 2) | ecosystem: Environmental > Aquatic > Deep subsurface > Groundwater ...
TAAGTCCACTAAAGAGCCGTTCGAGACTAGGACGTTGATAGGCATGGTGTGTAAGCGTTGTGAGGCGTTGAGCTAACATGTACTAATGACTCGAGAGGCTTAACCATACAACCCAGATGGGTTTTACTGAAAATGTTCCAGACATTTTCTAGCACTTCCTCCTTCCATGGAGGTCGTACGAAAAGCCTTAGATAGAATATAAGCACTTAATGAAGTGTGAACTCAAAGTGAGTCTTAGTTAAATAAGACAATCAGCTTTCCGAATTAACTGGAATAAGAATTTATCAACTACATCCCTGTAGTTGACCCTAACGGGCCGCGCTAAAGCGCGTTAAAAATTGTTCCGGACAATTTTTTGCTTGGTGACAATAGCATTGTGGTCCCACCTGATCCCATCCCGAACTCAGAAGTGAAACGCAATCGCGCCGATGGTAGTGTGGGGTCTCCCCATGTGAGAGTAGGTCATCGCCAAGCGCCTCTTTGGTTTTCACTTTTCAAAAAAGTGAAGACAAAACGAGTTGGAGCGGTAGTTCAGTTGGTTAGAATACCGGCCTGTCACGCCGGGGGTCGCGGGTTCGAGTCCCGTCCGCTCCGCCAACATTAAGACGAAAGCCTCTACAGCAATGTAGAGGCTTTTTCTTTGTACCAAAGAAAGCTGAAGGAGCGGTAGTTCAGTTGGGCTCACATTGTTCCTGACAATGTTGAGCATACACTCCCTCCACGGAGATATTAGACTCTTTATAAACAGAAAGCGGCCTGTCACGCCGGGGGGCGCGGGTTCGAGTCCCGTCCGCTCCACCAACATTAATACCATTTACATTAACTATGTGATCTAGTTGAGATACAAAAAAGCAGCGATAAGGCTGCTTTTTTTAAAGTGATATGCTGATATCTCTAAGTGCTTTAAGCTTCTTTTAGCCACTGTGCCGCGCGTTTAGCAAAGTAAGTAAGGATGCCATCGGCACCCGCACGTTTAAAGCACAGCAGTGATTCCATGACGATTGCTTTCTCTGCTAACCAACCATTTTGAATTGCCGCCATGTGCATGGCATATTCACCACTGACTTGGTAGGCAAAGGTCGGAACGGCCAATTCGGTTTTAACGCGATAAACTATGTCGAGATATGGCATACCGGGTTTTACCATCACCATATCTGCGCCTTCTTGGATATCCAGTGCGACTTCATGCAGTGCTTCATCGCTGTTGGCGGGATCCATTTGATAGCTGTGCTTATTGCCACCTTTAAGATTTCCAGCGGAACCGACGGCATCGCGGAATGGGCCATAGTAGCTTGAAGAGTATTTGGCAGAGTAAGCCATAATTTGGGTGTTGACATGACCTGCAGCTTCCAGCGCTTGGCGAATGGCGCCAATTCGGCCATCCATCATATCCGATGGGGCGACAATATCCGCGCCCGCTTCGGCGTGTGATAGGGCTTGCTTAACTAAAATGTCAGTCGTGATGTCATTCAGGATATAGCCTGTTTCATCGATAATGCCATCTTGACCGTGAGTGGTGAAGGGATCTAAGGCCACGTCTGTCATGATGCCAAGTTGTGGAAAGGCTTTTTTAAGTTCGCGCACGGCACGTTGTACTAGGGCATCTGGGTTGTACGCCTCTTCTGCCATTAAGGTTTTTTTCTCTGCGGGTGTTACAGGGAATAGGGCGATAAGTGGGATCCCTAGTTCGACTAATTCTTCCGCTTCTTTCAGTAGTAAATCAATCGAGTAACGTTCGACACCTGGCATAGAGGCGACTTTTTCGCTGCGGTTGGTGCCTTCGAGTACGAACATTGGATAAATTAAGTCATTAACCGTCAGATGATTTTCAGCCATCAGGCGGCGGCTGAAATCATGTTTACGCATGCGGCGCATTCTGCGCTGTGGGAAAGCACTGGTAATGATATTCACATTGGACTCCTAATTAGGTTCTGCTCTTGCTGGCACATACAATTTCACTTGATTGCGCCCGTTGTTTTTCGCTTGATAGAGTGCTTTATCGGCTTGTTCAAGTAATTCGGTACAGTGTTGATCGCTAGCCATGATATCGGCACTGACTCCGATACTGATGGTCAATGGGATAGGTTTTCCCTCCCATTCTAGGTCAATAGATGTCACTGCGTCTCTAATGCCTTCAGCGACCTTCAGTGCGCCTTGTGCCGTTGTGTTGGGGAGAATAATAGCAAACTCTTCGCCACCAAAACGTGATACTAGATCCGTTGGACGCTTTAAATGTTGTTGTAATGTCTGGGCAATCTTCTTTAATGCTTGATCGCCAGCTAAGTGCCCAAAGTGGTCATTGATCGACTTAAATCTGTCGATATCTAGCATTAATAGTGCGATAGGAGTTTCTTGGCGGCGACTGATCCTGCTTTCTGCAAGCAAGCGTTTATCGAAGGCGCTGCGGTTTTTAACACCCGTTAAGCTGTCGATTGTGCTTTGCTCTGTGAGTTTTTGATTGACTTCATGCAACTCTCTGAGGGTTATTTCAAGCTCTAGGGTGCGCTCTTGCACCATTTGCTCGAGCCGTTCATTAGTGTCGGCCTCAAGTTTTAATGCTTCTTCCCGTGCGCTACGGATTTTCTGTGCTTGTTTCAATGCTTCCTGCTGAATACGCAACTTAGCTTTGCGTTCATCGTTATAACGAATAGCGAGCACGAGAGACATGAAAAGGATCTCAAAAGTGAGTCCGAGCATTACGGGTGTTTGTGGCTTTAAACTTAAATTAATGACGCCAAGATAGAGTAGGCTACTAATGCAAGCACCTGTGAGCATGCTCACCCATCCGACGGTATAGAGCTTTGCGAGCTTATGACCATTAATCGCTTGGATAATGGCGAGTACCATTAGAATCATACTGAGGATCACAACGGAAACAATCTCAATATAAAGGACTGTACCGTAACGGACGAAGGGAACTAATAGACTCACTAATAATATATAAACCGCACTGTAACGGCATATCAATAGCATGTGGCGGTTATGGTATTTGAGTTGCAGTATCTTCTCGGTGAACATCAAAGCGAAGGCCATCACTAAGGGTAATAATATCGGCACCATTAGTTGTTGTAATACGGGCCAATTTGGCCAGAGAAAACGGAAAGCAAAGCCATTAATAGTGGCGACCAGTAAGGTCATGCAGAGGACATAGCCCGAGTAGTAGCTATAACTGAAGGATCCTGAAGCCAAGGCAATAAAAAGACTAAAAATCCCGATGGCGGCAAGTACACCTAATTGAAACCCATGCTCGACGGCGGTTGATTCGGCAATTTGTGCCAGATCATTGGCTGACCACAGATTTAGAGGAACTGCGGCACTGCCTTCGGTTTCTATATGCACATAGAAGGTGTGTTGTTCATTAGCATTGATTTTAAAAGGATATAGGAAAATATTGCTCAGTAGCGGGCGTTGCTTATAGGAAAGCGAGTCTCCCATATAGGCGGTGTCGATCAGCAGGTTGCCCACTAAATGATAAATCGTCACTTTATCCAATAACGGATTATCTAGGGCGAGAATGCGCGAAAGGCTTTCGTCACCACTACTTAGATTCACCGTCAGCCAGAAATTATGTTGATTAAGGCGTTGAATATCGGCACTGGTAAACTTATGCCACTGCGTTTGGGAGAGTGCTTGAATATCGGCTAACTGACTTGTGCCATTACTATGAGTTACCATGAGCCAAGGTGTTAGATTGAGTGGCGTAGGTGTGTGCTCATCTATGCTCATCGTGCTGGCGAAAGCACCAAATGAAATGAACATGTTAATAAGTAAAACTAATAAGCTACCTAAGTTAGCCATAGTGTTGACTCAAATTAAAAAACGCTAGGCTATTTTGATAGCATTGTTTAGCAAATTCAGCCGCATTTTCACCACGTAAGTTGGCAATATACTGAGCGATATAGGGCAAGTATTCTGGTTTGTTTTTACTGGATTTAGGTTTAGGCCGCATACTCCGCGGGAGCAGGTAAGGGCTGTCAGTTTCAATCAATAAACGCTCTTTCGGAATAAAAGGCACTAGCTCTGCTAATTCTTGGCCGCGTCTTTCATCACAGACCCAACCCGTAATACCTAAGTGTAAATCGAGGTCAATATAGGCTTCCATTTGCGAGTGGGTGCCAGTAAAGCAGTGCAGTAATGCACCAGTAAGCTGCGGACGATATTCACGTAGGATCGCAATAAAGTCTTCGTGGGCATCACGCTCGTGCATCAGTACGGGCATTTGTAGCTCAACGGCTAAAGCGAGTTGGGCTATAAATGCCTGGCGCTGGATGGGCCTAGGAGAGAAATCACGATTGTAGTCTAAACCACACTCACCAATGGCAACGACCTGTGGTGCTTGGCAAAGTTCAGCTTGTCGCTTGTTTGAGTCAGTTTGCCAGCCACTTGCATGGTGTGGGTGTACGCCAGCTGTGCAGTAGAGTTGATTCGGATATTGTTGGCAAACCGCGATGGCAGCTGCACTTTCAGTTAAATCGCTGCCAATAACGATTAACGGCGAAACCCCATGGTCCGCCGCTGCTTTTACTATCGTTGCAATGTCTGGTTCGAGTGCACTGCCAAGCAAGTTGACTGCAATATCTAAGTATGAGGACATTATTTTAGGCGCTTTACCCTCACTAGGGCGTTGCGGCTATCGGTACCCATTAAGAAAGAGCCTAAGGCTGCCTTTTCAATGTAGACTTTTTCACCTTGTTTTAGGCTGAATTTGCGGCCCTCGGTTTGTTTCCAGACTTGGCCGTTAGTGAATGTCATTTTGATAGCACCGTAGGGATCTTCACTGATCGAACTGACTTCAAGATAAATTTTATCGACGGTATTTTCTTGGACACGCTTGGCTTCCATACCGAAGTTATCTTCAATGTTTGCTGCTGGAACTGCTGGAACTGCTGGAACTGCTGGAACTGCTGGAACTGCTGGAACTGCTGGAGCACTAGCAACAACGGCAACAGTCGGCGCGGCCACTACCGCAGCGACACCTACAGGAGCGGTTTGAGTATCTATGGTAGCAGTCGTGCCTTTTATGCTGGCGGCTAGGTTGTCATAGCAAATTAAGCGTTCGAGTTTGTCTGCTGTTGCTGCGCATTGAGTCAGTTGCTGTTCAATGCTGGCATTTGCTTGGGCTGAAAACAGCATAATCGCTGCAGCCGTAAGAGTTAAGCGCATCAGGATCTTCCTTATTCTTATATTCCTCTAACGCCGGCAAGGGCGTTAGTCGTTCGTTTGTTCTTCTTCGTTCGACTCATCGCTCGGTTTACTGTAAAAACGAGCAGCGAATAAACCACCCTCGAACAATAACAGCATTGGCACTGCAAGCATAGTCTGGGAAATCACGTCCGGTGGTGTTAACAACATACCCACAACGAAGGCGCCCACAACGATATAGGGACGTTTTTGCCTGAGATCTTCGGGAGTGGTCACACCTGCCCAGCAGAGTAAAACCACGGCGATAGGGATTTCAAAGGACAGTCCGAAAGCAAAAAACAGCTTTAAGACAAAATCCAGATAGCTGCTAATGTCGGTCGCAACTTGCACTCCCTCGGGTGCTGTGTTGGCAAAGAAGCCAAACACCACGGGAAAAACTATGTAATAAGCAAAGGCAATACCAAGGTAAAACAGCACGGTACTACTAAAGAGCAGCGGCATGACTAAGCGTTTTTCATGCTTATACAGGCCTGGTGCTACAAAGGACCAAATTTGATAGAGCACATAGGGCACGGCCACAAAAAATGACAGGACTAAAGTCAGTTTAAAAGGTGCAAAGAAAGGTGCGGCCACATCGGTCGCAATCATGCTGCCACCCAAGGGTAAAGACTGCATTAAAGGGATTGCCATGTAGTGGTAGATGTCATTTGCCCAATACACGCTGCAGATGAATACAATTAATACGCTGGCAATGGATTTAAGCAGCTTGGACCTAAGTTCAAGCAAGTGGCTGATAAGTGGCTGCTGTTGCGACATGAATTATCCGTTGGCTTTCGGGTTAGAACGGGTATCCGCGCCCTGGGATGGCTCGCTGTGAGCGGCGGGAGACGCCGATATTGGACTCGCCTCTACTGGGCTTGTCGGGCTAGTTTGGCTTACTTGCGCGGGATTGTGGATCGGTTCCCCCTGTGCAGAAGTGTTTTGGGAAACAGGATCTTGCACTTGATAAGGTCGATTCACTGACTGCGCAGCCTGTTTCAATTGATCGATAGATTCTTGAAGTTCAGGTGAAAGATTAGCTAAACCTTTGCTTTCTGCTTTTTTGAGATCGGCATGCAATTGCTCGATCTTCAGCTCCTGCTCAAGTTCATCTTTGACCGAGTTGGCCATGCGTTTCATCGCGCGGATCCAACCCGTAATCGAACGCACCGCGACCGGTAGACGCTCGGGGCCAAGAACCACGAGCCCCAGAACACCGATCAGCAGCAGCTCCATAAAGCCGATACCGTCAAACATAAGGAGTTACGCCTGTTCTTTGTTAGACTCTGGTTTCTTTTCCGTCGCCTGTTGAGTTGTTTGTGCTGTTTTAGCCGCTTCGGTGTCTTCTAATGCCTTTTTATCTTCTTCTGAAGACATGGCGTTTTTGAAGCCCTTAACCGCACCGCCTAAATCACCGCCCAAAGAGCGCAATTTCTTCGTTCCAAATAATAAGACAACGATTAACGCAATGATAAGAAGTTGCCAAATACTAATGCCACCCATGAAGGTATCCTCTTAATTGATATCGGTTCTATTATGAACCTCTGATTAATTAGTGCTAGCTAAAATTTACGATTCTTTGGCCTAGATCGCCATCCGATAAACCACAATATTGCGCCCGAAATAAGACACACGTAAGGGGTCCACAGTGTAGCGTCTTGATTAAACAATAACGTGCCGCAGATCAATAAAATTGCAGAAGTGATAAGCAGGTAATTACTCTTATGTGACTGCTGCTGATATTTTAAATACTTATCTAGCATCTGTTGCTGAGAACTCAGCAATTTCCTGCCTAATTTAAGGTTGTCATAAATCAGTTCTGGGAATTCTGGTAGCTTATCAGACCAATATGGCAGTTTTGTGGATACCTTTTTAAACATGGCCTTAGGGCCCACTTGTTCGGCCATCCATTGTTCTAAGAAGGGTTTAGCGGTTTGCCATAGATCCAACTGCGGATAAAGTTGTCGGCCTAATCCTTCGATATAAAGTAAGGTCTTTTCTAGTAACACCAGTTGCGGCTGTACAATAATATCGAAGTGGCGAGCGGTGCGAAATAGCTCTAACAATACATGACCAAAGGAGATTTCATCGAGGGGTTTGTTGAACATAGGCTCGCAAACGACCTTGATGGCTTGCTCGAAGGCCTGCAAGTCGGTTTTTTCCGACACCCAGCCCGACTCAATGTAGAGCTGGGCGATTCTGTGGTAATCCCGGTTGAAGAACGCGAGGAAATTCTCGGCCAGATAGCGTTTGTCGACTTCACTAAGCGTGCCCATAATGCCGCAGTCTAAACCAATGTAGCGGGGGTTTTCTGGGTGTTCTAAGGAGATAAAAATATTGCCGGGATGCATATCCGCATGGAAAAAATTATCCCGGAATACTTGGGTAAAAAACAGCTCAACCCCACGTTCGGCTAGCAGCTTGAAGTTAGTACCCTGTGCCTTGAGAGCGGCAATATCCGAGACTGGAATACCATAAATACGTTCCATCACCATCAGGCGTGGATAGCAAAACTCCTCATATACATAGGGGACATAGAGGGCATCCGAGTTGAGAAAGTTATTACGCAACTTAACTGCGTTTAAGGCCTCAAGCTTAAGGTTTAATTCACCTAAAATGGTCACTCGGTAATCTTCAATCACTTCCGCGGGGCGCAGGCGGTTGCCTTCACCGAGAAGATATTCAATCAGTTTGGCGGTTTGCGACATTAACAGCAGATCGGCTTGGATCTTAGCTTCTACATTCGGGCGCAGTACTTTCAAAACTACCGCTTTGCCATTTGATTTGAGTGTCGCCGTGTGCACCTGGGAAATGGATGCAGAAGCTAGGGGCGTTTCATCGAAGTCATCGAAAAAAGATTCAATTGGTGCTTTTAGCTCCGCTTCTATCGCTTGGCGAGCGAGCACACCATCGAAGGGCGGCACTTTGTCCTGCAGCATGGCGAGTTCATTTGCCCACTCATCACTGAGTAAATCACGGCGGGTCGAGAGCATTTGTCCAAGCTTGATATAAACCGGACCAAGTTCCTGCATCGCCAGTTTTAAGCGCTCGCCACCGGGTTTATTTTTATGTTTATTGTGGATCCAGAATAGGCTGTTACGGGCGAGTTTAAAGTACCAAGGGGTCATCTTTGGCGGTAAAACCTCGTCCAGCCCATATTGAAGTAGGGTTTTAATGACGTGGTAACCGCGGCGGATACTGGCAAGGGTCATGGCTTAATCTGGTCTCTTAATTGGGCAATCCGTTGTTCAATCGCGCGGGTGTCGGCAACTAAATCATCCATTTGATCGCGAAAATGAATTAACTCAATTGGGTGCGGAGCGAGGCGATACTCTTCCACTGCGAGTTGCCCTAAATGGGCACGGGTTTTACGCAACACTTCGAGTGCCATTCCCTTCGCCTGCTGGCCAGTGCTGATGAGCTTGTGGGTGGGGCCATCGCCTAAATAGCGGGATATTGGCTCGGCAAAATCAAACTCGATACCGCGTAGATACTGGCTAAAGCTTTGTAATAAATTGAGATCGCCCTCAAGCTTGAGTTTATCCTGCTTGATAAGTTCAGTCAGGTTTGCGCCTTCGGTCACCCGATAAAGCGTGGTTGCATCGGCGTGCAGACTGACATCGACATCCCCTTCATAGCGGCTGAGCACTTGGATCTCTTTGGCAAAGACTAAATAAATTGGCCAGCTAAGCTGCGACAATTGAATGCGAAACACTTTGCCATGTAACTGGCGCTGGCGCGAATAGTCATCGCCCGCTTGGGCCTGAAGTTTTTTCAGACCCATTTCCATTGCGGCACAGGCGAGGAGCACAACTTCCTGCGGCATCATTAGAATTTATAACCGCGGTGCAGGGCGACGATACCGTCGGTCATATTGGTGTAATCGACCTGTTCAAAGCCAGCGTCCACCATCATTTGCTTTAGTGTGTCTTGATCTGGGTGCATGCGAATTGACTCGGCCAGATATTCATAGCTGTCGGCATCTTTGGTGATCAGTTCACCCATCTTAGGCAATACTTTAAAGCTGTATAAATCATATACTTTGCGCATGATTTCATGCTGAGGTTTAGAAAACTCCAACACTAATAACTTACCGCCTGGTTTGAGCACACGGTTCATTGAGCGCAGCGCGGCATCTTTATCGGTCACGTTACGCAGACCAAAGGCGATGGTAATAATATCGAAGTGGTTGTCCGGGAATGGCAGTGCTTCAGCATTGGCCTGCACATAGCTGACATTATTTACAATACCGCGGTCACGCAGTTTAGTTCGGCCCACTTTAAGCATAGAATCGTTGATATCGGCTAACACGACTTCACCTTTATCGCCCACTAAGTGGGAGAACTTGGCGGTTAAGTCACCGGTACCACCGGCTAAATCGAGTACTTTCATACCAGGGCGAGCACCTGACACTTCTATGGTGTAACGCTTCCAAAAACGGTGAATACCGAAGGACATCACATCATTCATAATGTCATACTTTGCGGCGACCGAATGAAACACGCCGGCAACGAGATCGGCCTTTTTATCGGCCTCAACGGTTTTGTAACCAAAGTGGGTACTTCTAGATTCGCCCTCAGACATCAATGTGTTCCTATTGTTTTGCAATGTATTAGTTGCGAGTGTAAGCCATCGCCAGCATTTGCTGAATCGTTGATCTATCACTCTGTGATCGAGCTAGTAAACTCACGTGGATGCGCTAGTTTCAGTCGCCTTCTATAAGTCCTTGAGTTGAGTGCTCGTCGACCACATAAAACGGACTGGCATTAGACCACAATATCCGGATTTGGTGAATAGCTTAGCGCCGAGTCGTAGATAACTGATGCCCAGTTACTGTGCCAAAAACTGCATACGAGCTTGCACATAAGCATAGATAAGCTCACTTAGACTCTGGCCTACATCCCTAAAACCGGCTTCAAGTCCCGCTTCGTGACAACTCGGCGCCGCTTCAGCCAAGTGTAAGTATGCACATGGACAGTGGCGAGCGATGTAACTGACATAGTGCGCCGCATCGAGCAGTGGCACACCTGCTGCAGTTGAGGCGCTACTGGGCATTTTAGCGATAGCATCGACATCTAGCTCTAAGCCTACGGGTAAAGCTGTTTCGTTGAGTTTTGCTGCAATCTCAAGTAAGGCTTGGCTTAGGCTGATCTCACGGCGAACCCAAATTTGCTGCAGACTATGCCAAGAGCCACCAAACTCGGTCAACTGAGTTAAATTGGCTTCACTGTTTTTTAACTCGTGCAGCCCGAGTACATGATAAAAGCCTAAGGCTCCATGGTCGGCGGCATAGCTAAAACCATTGCCGCTATGGCGACCTTCGAGTAGACGAAAATCCGAATGGGGATCGAGATTCACCGCTGCAACCTGGCGTTGGTAATGGGCTGAGGTCGCCATCAATAACCCATAGGCATTGTTGTGGCCGCCGCCGATGAGTATGGGTTCTAAACCTGCCTTTAAAATGGCACTGACAATGCGGATCACGCGCTCATCTAGCTGTTCCACCGCATCGCGTAATTCATCTAAGGTGACGTCGGTGTTATCTGTGGCATGGGTCGCGGTTTGTTGCTGTAGATCGGCGGTGTTAACTTGGCCTAACACTAGGCATTCGGCGCCAGACAAAAATCGATTCGATTGCAGATTTAGCCATTGGCGCATGCTAGTGGTAAAGGCATCGGTGGCACCGCCGCGGCCTAAGTTTGCCCGTGGGCCTATGTCTTCACCGACGCCGACAATCGCAAAAACCGCACCATGGGCCTTTGCCGTGGCGAGTATTGCCTCGAGTGAGTGTTCATGATTAGCAATATGTACACATTGCCCAAGCTTAGTCTCGCCGGTTCTCGGGCTGACTAGGGTGGCAATGTCGGCATGGGTAAAAGGGATAAATTCGGGCATAGGGGAGAGTTCTTATAGGGCCAGAGATCACTTATTGTGGCGCAGGCGAGGGCGATTATTCAATGCCAGTAAAGGTGAAATAGATAATAAAAAAGCCAGCTTAGCTGGCTTTCTTGTCATCTCTTTTTTACTTACTCGATATCGAGTGGCTCAGGCGACAGGATAATGCCAGTGTTATCGGCGTAGATATGGTCGCCGGGGAGGAAAGTCACGCCACCAAAATTGACCGGAATTTCCACTTCGCCCACAGAGTTGCCATCGGCGCCCACAGGGATAGAAGCAAGCGCTTGAATACCAATGTCTAACTCTTCTAATGCATCCACATCGCGTACCGAACCGTAAATGATAATGCCTTCCCAATTGTTGCTGACCGCAAGTTCTGCGATGGCACCATCAATGAGTGCGCGACGCAATGAGCCACCACCATCGACCAGTAAGACTTTACCTTGGCCATCTTCCTGTAGGACTTCGGTGATTAGGCCGTTGTCTTCAAAGCACTTGATGGTGCTAATAGAACCGCCAAAAGAGCTACAACCACCGTAGTTACTGAACATGGGCTCGACTACATCTACGACATCTAAGTACATGTCACATAGTTCTGAGGTGTTGTATTCCATATTTACACTCCTATTGATCTGCGTTGCGTACAGTTTAGCGAGTTTACGCCAGTATAAAAGGGATTCATGAAAAGAAAAGTGTTATCAATCACGGTATTGTTGCCGTTGGCTCGTTAACAGTATCTGTAGTATTTTTTCGTCACGGGATCGAAATTAGTGCTCAAAACTTGATATTAGTCATTAAATAACGGTTTTTTATTACAACTCTGTTGCGTGTTTTGATATTATATCCCAAGTTTAAATTAACTTACGTAACTAAATTTGCTTTAGGGGCATGGACCCCCCGTTATGCTTATGGACGGTAGAGGGCCTTTGAGAGGTGCCTATGGAAGCTGTAAACACGATTGAAATTATTGGTTATTTTGCCTCTGTTATGGTGGCTATCTCATTAATGATGAAGAATATCATCTGGTTAAGATGGTTGAACTTTGTGGGTTGTACCCTGTTTGTGATCTATGGAGTGTTCATTTCGGCTTGGCCAGTCGCGGGGATGAATGCGTTTGTTGCCTGTATTAATATTTATCATTTGACCAAAATTTACCGCGCTAAGGCAAGTTCCTAGATCTTAGTGTGGGCCTGATCCCATTGTGTTGCTCTGCTTTAAGCTCAGGCAACACAATGGTTTTCCCAACATTTTAGCCTTTCTTCCGCTTCACTTGCCCCCATCTGCCTCAAAAGCCTTAGTCACCTATGGGACTGTCATAAAACTTTAGGCCAGATGTCACTTAGGCGTCATCGCCATTGCTTAGTCTCAAACCATCTTATCGATTTCAATAAACAAATGAATTCAATCGTGAATAGCGGCCTTAGTTTTAAGCCTTAGTTTTGTTTTAAGCCTTAGTTTTGATAAATAGAGAGCATTAAAGCCAAGCCTGCTAAGCGTTGTCGAGAGAGTGCACCAATTAACATCAGAGTAAAACTCGCTGGTATGCCAGTAAGGAGCCTGTTCTATGTTGAGTTACGTTGCAGACTTAGATAAGCGAATGTTTTTTCATATTGTAAACTGCACGCAGCGCCACGGTTTGTATGCCCATGCAAAGCGGGTGTCTGCGAGCGGCGATGGACATGTGTATTTGTATCTTTCGCTGGGCTTGATGTTGACGCATGCCCAAGGGCAGGCCTTATTCAACCTGATGTTAGCGAGTTTTTTAGTCGAGTTGCCTTTGTATTTGTTATTGAAAAATAGCATCCGCCGTATCAGGCCCTGCCATGGGTTGGTGGGATTTGAGAGTGGCTTTGAGCCATCGGATCGTTTCAGCTTACCCTCGGGACATACGGCCGCCGCCTTTGTGATGGCAACGAGTGTGGCACAGGTTTACCCTATTGCGGCTCCCGCCGCATATGTATGGGCCCTTGGTATAGGTGGCTCGCGCATCTGTCTTGGTGTGCATTACCCTCTAGATATCGTCGCGGGCGCCGTGTTAGGCACGGGAGCCGTTTTACTCGTGCATCCAGTGATTTAACACACATCAGTCTCTTATTCGTTGGAATTCTGTTTCATTCACAGTTAAAGGATAAGTAATGCGAATACTCTACGGAGTTCAAGGCACAGGGAATGGCCATTTAAGTCGTGCGCGTGTGATGGCTAAGTCGCTGATAAAAAATGATGTAAGAGTTGATTTTTTATTTTCTGGTCGCAAGCCGGAGCAGTTTTTCGATATGGAATGTTTTGGTGATTATCGCGTGCAGACGGGGATGACCTTTGCGACCCACTCTGGACGGGTGAGTGTGCCGCAAACGGTGAGGCAGAATTTTTCCTTGTCATTGCTTAAGGATATCCAAGCACTGGATCTGAGTTGCTATGACCTAGTGCTGAATGATTTTGAGCCCGTATCCGCGTGGGCGGCACGGCGGCAGGGGGTGCCCTCTATCGGTATAAGTCACCAAGCGGCGTTGACTCACCCTGTGCCTAAACTTGGTAGCACTTGGTTTAATGAGTTATTGCTCAATTACTTCGCACCCGTGGATATTGCGCTTGGGTGCCATTGGCATCACTTTGGGTTTCCGATCCTACCGCCATTTGTCGAGGTTGATGCCAGCCCTATTGAGCACACACATCAGATCTTGGTTTATTTACCCTTTGAAGATGCGGATGTGATTGCAGATTTCCTCAAGCTCTTTAGTGATTATCAGTTTTTGGTGTATCACAGCCAGCAGCCTAAGGGACAAGTTGCTGAGCACATTAAGTGGCATGGTTTTAATCGCGATGGATTTAAACAGCACTTAGCGACTTGTGGTGGTGTCATTGGCAATGCGGGATTTGAGCTTGCCAGCGAAGCGCTGACCTTAGGTAAAAAGCTGTTAGTCAAACCATTGATTGGTCAGTTTGAACAATTGTCGAATGTGGCCGCACTGCAGCTACTGGGCGCCGGAGATAGCATGATGAGCCTAGATATGGGCGTGGTAAAGCGCTGGCTTAAAACGGCATCGCCTAATCCTATTGCTTATCCCCAAGTGGGAGATACGCTAGTCAAATGGATCCGTGGTGGCGACTGGCACCATAGTCAGTCCTTATGCCAAGATTTATGGAGCCAAGTGACGCTCCCCGATACCTGGCGTTAAATCGGCTCATCTGCTGCGGTGAAAAGCTATTTAGGCACTAGCTGGGTCAATGGGGTTAGCGTATAATTTCGGCACTTTTGCTGTTAGCCCCTTTCAGCACGTCTATTTTGGCCTAGCTTGGCCGTTAATTATGTTGTTATAAATGAGCCTTAAGAAGTTTACTCAGTACAAGTTACTGTTTTTAATGTTGTTGTTTCTTTGTATTTTGCTTCCTTTTATTCCTGACCAAGCATTTCACCTCCCAGGTCCAGATATTGCCAGGCAAAACTTCCATGTGATTGAGTTTAACGATCAAGGCCTGCCCCATGACGAAAGACAATGGCAAGGTTTAGAGGCGCGTATTTCACAGTCCGAACCCGCTCAGATCCCTGAATTGCTGATTTTTGTCCATGGCTGGCACCATAGTGCCGAGCCTAAAGATGAAAACTTTATCGCCTTTGAGCAGTTTTATCAGCAGATGGCGGTGTCCGATGCCCAGCGTAACTTGCTTGGCTTATATATTGGCTGGCGTGGCGATAAGTATGATCCCTTTTGGCTCGATGGTTCCGACGATGCGAAAAGCTGGATTGAACCCTTAGATTTTCCGACCATTTTACAGCGTAAACGGGTCGCTAAACGCATAGGTCAGTTAGGCTTATCCCAACTGTTGGATAAGCTTGATACGTTAGTCGCGCAGCATAAATTACTACGTTATACCGTGATAGGCCACAGTCTCGGCGGGGCAGTCGTTTTGCATGCGAGTAAAGATCGGATCAAGGCGGCTATCGAACATCAGCAGGATAACCCGAATTTATTCTTACTGTTAAACCCTGCCGTGCCGGCGAAGGAATACCAACCACTCGATACGCTGGTCAGTTTAGACAGGCAAAAGCCGAGCATGGTGGTATTACAATCTAAAGGTGACTTTGCGGTAAAAGAAGCTTTTAACTATATCAAGGACGGCGAGCGTGCCGTGGGCAACTCTTGGGCCATTACCCACGATATTGATAAATGTTCCGCGGGGAATTGCGATACCCCGATTAAGATGCCGTCGGCCCTAATAGCCCACGATCAGATCCCCGGCTGTATGATGACTTTGCCCCATTCTGGTTGGAAAATTCGCGCTCGTTTGCAGGCTCGGCGCAGTGTGCAAACTTGTCCCGATGCTAATATGCAGGCCGTGTGGGTGCTGGCCGTATCCGATGAAATTGTCTCTGGGCACAATGGCATCTTGACGCAAGATCATGCCAAAGCCTTGTCTGAGGTGATGAGTATGATTGATTTGTATCGTAACCAACTCCCTAAACATGCAGTGGAACGCCCTGCAAATAAAGACTTTGTGGCCTTAGCACCAGCGTCAGACGCCGCAACATCTGCGTCAATCATAGCGCCCGTATTAGAATCCAAACCTGGGGCCAAGCCAAATGACGGCGCAGAGTCCCAACCTAAGGTTGAGACTAAAGGCATAAGTGATCGGTAGCTATATGGCGTAAGCAATAGGCGTATACGTCTAGTTTTGTATGTAAATGAAATAGCTAATAATAAGCTGGAAAATAAACCTTGTGAGTCAAAATATGAGAGCTGAGTTAAGAGCAAAGATCATCGCGGTTTGTCATAAAAAAATTGAGGCTAAAGGCGATAATGTCGGTGTTTCATTTTACGCCTTTTTTGCCAACAAAAATGATAATCCAGAGTTGCTTATGGAAGCGGCGACTTGGTGGATTCAAACCCATCGCTTAGATCATTTTGTTAAGGCTCATAGGGTGATAGAGATGATCCAAAACGAATCGGAAGAATAGCTCCCAAATCGGTTACTGTGGATTTTGGGTTTGCCATCTGCGCCAAGTGAAAGTAATTAGCGTGGCGAGGATTAGGCTCACTATCGCCCATGTGGGATATTTATGTTGATGATAAAACGCCAGCATAGGGGCGATTTCATCGCGGATTAACACTGGGCCTAATCCAAAGAGTGCCACCCAAATGCTGGTGGCTAGGATATTACCAACAACAAATTGCCGAAAGGGCATTTTAGCTAGGCCGCAGCCGATAAACATAAATTGTTTTAACCCCTCAACAAAACGACTCAACACTAAGGCCGCAATACCGTATTGACCAATAACGCCATGGATTTTGTCTTCTAATTGTGGCTTTATCCAGCCCTTCTTAAGCAACACATCCCCAAAGCGCCAGCCGATCAAATACCCCAAACTATTGCCGGATAAGGCGCCGCAGGCCGCAATAATCAATACTAATGGCAGTGACATCTGCCCTGTAGCGGCTAATAGGCTGGCGACAATAAGCAGAGATTGCCCCGGTGCGGGGATCCCAAAACCCTCGACAGCAATCGCGATAAAGAGCAGCAGATAACCGTATTGCTGCAACCAAGGTGTCATTTCGGCGATGAGATGTTGTAGCGCTTCTGGCATGGATGAAAGTGATCAAATCAATGGGACGATTGGTCCATCATACTCGCCAACTTCTCTGGCTGGATAGATTTATGGACAAAGTTTCATGTCAGTTTTAGTTAGCGGTAAAAATGGAGCCGAGCACTTAGTTTACAGCTTTGCATTTGAATTTTTTAACATCTTCACAGGTGATTTTACCCCTTCAGGATGTCAGGTTTATTTGCAACTTCCTAATAATTTTGAATGATTGTTGATATCTATTCAGTACCTTGATTGAGTTCATAGGTACATGATAGTAGCATGTCTGCTAAATATGGATGATTAAATCAAAATAATGGATATATTATGGCTTTTTATGAAAGAAACAGTTTCCATGAGAATCAGCTCAAGGCAAAACTAGCATCGAATATAGATCAGGTTGTATTATTTAAAAAAATTGATAGTATTCCAGAGCTTCTGGGAGCATCAGTTATTTATATTGATAGCAATTACACAATTGTTGAGTTGCGCCCTTTTACTCCTATCTGTCGATTATCTCCCATAAAAGTAGTATTACGAGAACCCCCAAAAATGATGAGCCAGCAACAGTTTGCGGCATACTTAAAAGGAAGTCAAAGTAGTGTTAGAGAATCGAAGCTAGTTGGGGAGTTAACTAACACGGTATTAAGTTGCGGTGCAGCAGTTTTAGGTTGGATAGTGGTAACTGGAAGTGGAGCAGCGATTCCGTTGACAGGAGGCACTAGCTCAGCTATTACATATTTAGCCGTTGCTGCAAGTACGGCAAGCTCTGTTCAATGTATCAATGGAGTTTATCGGTCTGGTAATGAAATATTTGACCAAGATCAAAATGACCTTCTTGATAGTCAACAATGGTATCAAGATATATCTACTGCATTAGATGTTGTTTCAATTGCTGGAGCAGGAGCTGCTGCAGCTACAACGGTCAAAACCATAAAACTTTTACACTTAAGTAGTGGGAAAAGCTATGCTGCGATATTGGGTAACTTATCTAGGGCTGAAAGGAAGAGACTTACTCAAGAAATAATTCGTATGAATCAACCTGGAATTTCAAATTCACTCATTAAAAAACTAGTTAAGACTGGTACCTATCCTACGCGTTACTCTGGACTAACAATCACTCAGTCATTGCAACTACAGCTAAAAGATGCTATCGGAGCATCCATGAGCTTTACTGGTAGTGCATTATCTGGAACTATTCACTCGTTAGCTATTGGTATATATGAGGAAGTGTCTGAATAATGCGACAAGCTAAAAATGAGGAAATGGTAAGTTTTTTCCCAAAAAAACAAGCAATGATTGTTTTCTTGATTGTTACTTTATTGCTGCTTATCGGGACCGGCATGTCTGTAACCATCGTATTGAATACGTACTACAAGTTATCAGCTGAATGGAGTCTGGCGATATTAATGGTGCTTAGTTTATTGTTTAGTTTTATTAATTTCAAAGTGACTAGAGGCTCATTCTCTTGCGCCAATTTGCTCAAATATTATACCGTGCTTTTAGTTTTAATCGGCATACCTGCAGTCTTACTACAAGATACATTTGCCAAACAGTTATTTTGCTTGTTTAATTTAGCCGTCTTAATTGCAACTTTTTTTCTGGTGAAAAGTAAAATATATCATGCTTATATACAGCATCAATTTGACTTAATTAATGATATAAAAGAAGCTCAAGCAATCATAGAGAAAGAGATAAATAGGGGGCGAAGTCGTCAGTAATCAATGCCAATAATTTTTATACCATAGTGTTAGATTAAAGTTCATAAATCCATATTTACCTTCTCATTATCTTGATAAATTTTCTAGATAGGTTTCTGAATAAATTTTCATTCTAGCTTTAGTTGGTTGCGATCAACCATTGTAATCTAAGATTCTTCGATTGGAACTCTATCTATTTTTAGGGTATAAAAAGGCCGAACTCAGTTCGGCCTTAATATCAGTACTACCGTCTCGACGATAAAACGACTATGCGAATGCCGCTTGTAGCTGTGGTACTACTTGTTTTTTACGACTGAGTACGCCGTCTAACCACACTTTGCCATCAACTGGGGTTTTGCCATAGGCGCGATTGATCAAGTCGGCGTCGTCAGAAACGACTAACAGCTCAGAGCCTTCTTTCATGATATCGGTCAGCAGTAATAATACACTGTGGCGATTGCCTTCCACTTTCAGTGCTTTGATATCGGCCTCTAATCCCGCTTTGATATCATCAAATACTGACAGGTCGATCACTTCTAACTGGCCGATACCGACTAAGTTACCGTTCATATTGAAGTCTTTAAAGTCGCGCATAACGAGGTCACGTGCTGGCGTGCCTTGTACGGCAGATTTGACTTTGAACATTTCCATGCCCAGCGTTTTAAAATCTTCAATGCCAGCGATTTCGGCCAGGGCTTCAACGCAGCGAATGTCGGCTGTGGTGCAAGTGGGTGATTTGAAAATCACAGTGTCGCTCAAAATAGCGCACATCATGATGCCGGCGATATTTTTCGGAATAGCGACTTGATGGAAGTCATACATCATCTTGATCACTGTGTTGCTGCAACCTACTGGGCGGATCCAGCATTCTAACGGGGTATCAGTGGTCAGATCGCCAAGCTTATGGTGATCGACAATCCCGACGATAGTCGCCTTAGCGATATCGTCCGGTGCTTGGGTTAGCTCTGAATGATCAACGATATACACTTGTTCGCCAGCGTAGCTGGTTTTGTATTCTGGTGCTTCGAAGCCGAAACGTTCCAGAATAAAGGCGGTTTCGGGTGATAATTCACCTAAACGTGCGGCAATGGCTTCTTCACCGATTTGGTTTTTTAAATAGGCTAACGCGATAGCACCGCAGATTGAATCAGAATCGGGGATCTTGTGACCGACAACGTAAATGGGCATTTCAGTGACTCTCCATTAAATTTATGACAATTTTAACAATATTTGGCTCGGATCGGAAATAGCCAAAGCGTATATCACTGCGCCCTTAAGTCGCTATTACGCTAAAAATGCTGAGTTTAGGTTCGGCAAATATTGTTTAAGGTTTAAATTTTGACTTTTATCACGACTTTACGCACTGCTGTGGCGATATCGCCCGTCCCAGGCATATGCATATCACCGGGGAAAAATAGCGCAAACATACCCGCTTTGAGTTGCACATAAGAGGCATTGGCCTTGTTTGCCTCGTAATCAAACTCGGCGTAATCGTGTTTCTCAAAATAGGGCTTTGAGGGTGTTTGGCCCGCTAGTGGCAAATAACCAAATTCTTCTTCACCGCTTACCACATATTGCACATCGATATATTTTTGATGTACTTCAAAGGGTTCTGTCGATCTATGCTTAGTGTGGTAGTCGTTGACTATCACAAAAATATTGTCGCCATCGAGGGGGTAATTGCCCACGGGCAGTTGACTAAAGTCTGTGGTGGCAAGATGTTCTAATGCTGTGGCAAGGCGTGGGCTTAGGGATTGATAAATATGGCGGTTTGCTAAGGTATCGACGATCATAGGGTACTCGATATGGCGGAAGTAAATGAGTGAATTGTAAAGATTATAATCAGATAGTCGTCGTTAGGACATAAGCATTAGACATAAAAAAACAGGCCGCTGTATGGCCTGTTTCTATATCAAGAGTCACTTTGTTCGCTAAGACTCGCTTAGTAAGTGTATTTAGCTTCTAAGAAGTAGTAGCCACCATTAAAACCAAACGGGGTGTTGGTTAATGGGTAGACGAAAATGCCTCCGAAGTTATTATCCTCAGGGCGTTTTTCGGGATACACATCAAACAGGTTTTGTACCCCAGCGGTGAAACTTAGCGCATCGGTTGCTGCGTATCTCACCGACAGATCCATCACCCATTGATCGCTGTAATTCACATCACCCGTTGAGTAACCCACAGTGTAATCGCCAAAGTAGCTGAGGCGAATATTAGTCTTAAAGTCGCCAAGCTCATGGGTCAAGCCCACGTTACCTGTGTTATGTGGCGTCGCCGAGGTCATGCGAATTTGTTCTATGCTATCGAATAGCTTTTTGCCTAACCCATCCAAAATTTGTGGGAAATGAATATCTTGGATTTCAGTCTTATTGTAGGCATAGGCTAAGTTCGCCCGTAAATCACCCCAAGAGCCGATATCAAAATCTTGGCTCACCACAAGGTCAACGCCACGGGTGCGGGTATCGACAGCGTTGATAAAGAAGCGCGCCGATTCTGCATTGGTGCCCGCCAGCGCTGCCGCTACGGCGGGCGAATCATTAGGCGTCACTGAACTCGACAGAATAATGCGATCATCGATGGAGATTTGATAGGCATCTAATGTCAGTGCTAAGCCCGTGTCATTGGTGTACACCAAGCCTAAGCTAAATGATTGAGATAGTTCGGGATCTAACTCATTAATACCCAGTGCTTTGGTCACTGGCGATAGGGTGTTAAAAGTGCCCGATTCAATAGGCACCAGCTGACCCGTCACAGGATCGGGATTAAACAGCGTCGAGATATTGCTGAAGTACAGTTGTTGTACGCTCGGCGCTCTAAAGCCAGTGTTGATGGTACCGCGCAGGGCCAAGTTATCGGTGAAGTCGTAACGGCCCGCTAACTTCCAACTGGTGTTGCCACCAAAGTCGGAATAGTTTTCGTAACGCAGCGCCGCCGCCCAGTAAAACTCATTGGTTAACTGGTTTTCGAGTTCCATATAAACGCCGGTGTTATCACGGGTTTCATCCACTTGCGACTCAGGGGTAAAACCGGTGAAACCTTGGCTACCCGCAGCGCGGTTGTCGTAACCGCCATTGATGTATGAACCTGTTTCACCCGCTTCAATTTGATAGCCGTTTTGGCGCCAGGACACACCCGTCGCAAACAGGATTTCAGAGTCATTGGCAAAGGCAAAGTAGCGCGAGGCATCGAGATTAAGATTGGTTTCACGGGTCGTGAGTGTGCCCGCATCAAACTCGGTTGGGCTATCTGGGCCTAAAGAGGCGTTTAAGGTATTAACGATATTGTAGTTAAACGAGTTTTCGCCATGGCCAGCCGAAGTATCGATATTCCACTCGTCTAGGCTGAATTCATACCCCAGCACTAAGGACGCATCGATAATTTGGGGATTGATTTGCGGCAAGAAACCATCTGGATAGATTTCAGTTAAGTTACGGGCGTCGAGTGCGCGGCGGTAAAAGGCGCCTGACTTAGTCTCACGTTGGCTGATGCCACCAAACGCATAGAGTTTGCCATCTTTTGTGATGGGCTGGGCTGCGTTGATGAATAGACCTAAGTTGTCATATTTGGCATCACCGACTTGGTGGCTCTTACGGTTGAATGTCGCTTCGCGGGGATCGGCTGAGCCATCGGGTAAATCATTGTATTGTTTGCGTTCATCTAATCCGGCGCGGTTAGTGCTGTCTTTATGGTGGGCTTCTAGTGAGACATTCACAAAGCCATCGTCACTTAAACTTATGCCGTGGTTTACACCCACACGCCATTGTTCGCCGTCGCCAAGATAGGTTTGGCCCGCTTGGGCGGAAACACTGCCGCCTTGGTCACTATCTTTTAATACCACGTTGATCACGCCGGCAATCGCATCCGAGCCGTATTGTGCCGAGGCACCATCACGCAGGATTTCAATACGTTTGATCGATGTCATAGGGATAGCGTTTAAGTCGACGTTAGACGAACCTTTACCTACAGTGCCGCTTAAATGCACTAGTGCCGAACCGTGACGACGTTTGCCGTTTACTAGCACTAAGGTGTGGTCGGGCGACAGGCCGCGTAAACTGGCGGGGCGCACGGCATCGGAGCCATCGGTCACCGACGAGAAGGGAAAGCTATAACTTGGCGCAGCAAATTGCAGTGCTTTAGCGGTTTCAGTCATGCCGGTGGATTCAAGTTGTTCCGCGGTAATAATATCGACGGGCGCAACACTGTCGGTGGCGGTGCGAAGGGCGATCCGCGAGCCAATGATTTCAATTTTCTCAAAGCGGCTAATTTGCTCTTCTGCTTGAACGGCGGGAAAAACCAAAGTTGAAGATACTGCTAATGCGATAACGGCTGGACGCATAAAACCTCTTAATGGTGGAGTAACCTTTAGGCTGGAACTAAAACATTGATCCAACTCAAGTAACAATTCGATAAGCCGAAGGTTATCACTGTAACAATTGTTACATATAGACAGAAAAGAACTAACTCAGAGCCGACTGTTCTAGATAATGACCCAAAACTAGTCGAATATATCGCCATTCAAGGAACGGCTGGCTATGTGAATAAAATCATCAAGATCCATTGTGCATGCTGATCGTTTATCGCTATCGGCTGCTGTGTTTTAATGGTATTAAACCTTCAGGTTTGAGGCAGTTTTAAGGAGTTTAGCTTTGCCCGCATTACGCTTTCTTGCTGGCCCTACGGCCTTTAACGTCATCAGAGAACAAGGTCTTCATTCCAATGCATTTACACAATTATTGGCCGCATCCGGTGGCCCTAAATGGCTGGGTATTGCAGGGCTTGATAAGTATCTTTTTGCTGAATTTTTTAAAGACAGACAAACGCCGCTATACACCTTTGGGGCATCCTCCGGCGCCTGGCGTTTAGCCTGTTTGGCTCAGCAAGCTCCACTAAAAGCCTACGCGCGTTTAGAGGATTATTATATTGATCAGCGCTATGAAACCGTACCGACGCCGCAGGAGGTGAGTGAGCAGGTGAAGGGGATAGTTCGAGGCATTCTTGGCGAAACGGGTGGGCGTGAGATAGTCAACCATGCTTATATTCACAGTCACTTAATTGCATGCCGCGCTAAGCACATAAATTGTTTTAGCCATAGACTGCCATTGGCGACAGGGCTGGCTATTGCGGCGGCAACTAATTTATTCAGCCGCAAAACCTTAGGCTGGCATTTTGAGCGCGTGGTGTTTAGCCAGCAACTAGCTTCATCACCCTTTCAACAACTTAAGGATTCACCTAGTCAGCAAGCGCAGCTCACCGAGACCAATATGGATGCCGTGATGTTGGCAACGGGGTCGATTCCACTGGTGCTTGCGCCTGTATCTCAGATTGATGGTGTGGCCGCTGGGCAATACTACGATGGCGGTATTACCGACTATCACTTCGATTTGCCCTTATCCCATGCCACGGGATTGACGCTGTATCCGCATTTTTATCCCCATATGAGCCCTGGATGGTTTGATAAGTCGTTAACTTGGCGTCGTGCTCACGCCAATTATCACAATGCCTTAGTGCTGGCGCCAACGGCGGAGTTTGTCGCATCGCTACCCTTTGGCAAAATCCCCGACCGCGAAGATTTTAAACAACTGGATACGGCGCAGCGCATCAAATATTGGCGAACCTCAGTCGACTTGAGTGAGCGCCTAGCCGAGGAGTTTGCCGAGGTGTTCGCTAAGGGGAATTTGATGGAAAGGCTAGAGCATTTTTAGGCCTGCGAGCGGACAGTACACAAAATTCTTTTTTGTACTCAGCGGCTTTAGGAAGGAAATAATTTCTCCTGCTACACTCTAAGTTAATAGGGAATACGAGCGAGCGGATGGCCGTTTCCTTCTATTTGAGGGCAGGAGGTTGCTATGCAAACACGAGAAATGGCGTTAATTATGCGCGATGCCTTGTTACTGCCACAGGGAAGGATTGAAGTCCGCGTGGTCGAACCTGGGCATCTACGAATGGTCGCGGATGTGTTAAAAGGTAGATACGATTTGGCCTTTGCGGCAATGAGGCCGCGGGGCAGCCCTCCCTGTTATCCCACCGCCACCCAATGCGATATTATCGATTTTAACCAGCTTGAAGATGACTCACTCAGCATAGTGCTCGAAGGGCGGCAGCGGGTCAGCATACTTTCGGCGGCACAGGCTAAGGATAAACTCTGGATGTCGCGCACTTTACCTTGTCGTAACTGGCAGGAAGAGCCCATCGAAGGTGAGTTTGAATTGATCAGCGCCGCACTGGAGCAATTCTATGAGGTGAACCCGGATTTACTCGAACTCTACTCCCAAGTGCATTTAGAGGATGCGGCTTGGGTAAGTCAGCGCTGGCTAGAAGTGTTACCTATGTATAACAAGGATAAACTCTTACTCGTGAATCAACCCGACTGCCATAAAACCATGGATTTTGTGCTGCAACTTATCAAGTCCCATGTGGACTGAAAAACCGCATAGGGGCTAGAATAGCGGCTATATTTGGCCGCTATTTTTCTATATGACTCAAACCGCCCGCGCAGCCCAGCCTTCCTATGTGGTCCTCCCTCGGGAAACTACCGATAAATTAACCGTGTTTGCCTTTCTCGCGAGCCATTTTGCCCGTATGGGTGAAGAGGTATGGCGGCAACGGATCCTCGATGGCAAAGTGCATTGGCAGGATGGCAGTGTCATTGGCTTAGACACGGCATATCGGCCTACGGCGCGGGTCTATTATTACCGTGAAGTGCCTGTGGAAACCCAGGTCCCCTTCGAAGAGCAGATCCTCTTTCAGGATGAAAATGTCATCTTGGCCTATAAGCCGCATTTTCTCCCTGTGACCCCAAGCGGTAATTATGTCAATGAGTGCCTAGTGCACAGATTAAGATTGCGCACCGGTATCACAACAATCGCGCCAGCCCACAGGTTAGATCGTGAGACCGCAGGAGTGATCCTGATGACCACGCGGCCACAAACCCGGCACCTATACCATCAACTCTTTGTCGATGATGCTATCCGTAAAGACTATCAAGCGATGGCCAAACTGACCCCCGATATTATCGAGCGATATCGAAAGGGCGGTTTATCATTGCCACTGCATTGGACGGTGAAAAACCGTATGCAGCCGAGTGAACCGAGCTTTATTATGCAAGTGGTTGAAGGGGAAGCGAATACCCACTCTGAGATCAGTCTGGTGGCAATCGAGGGGGATGTCGGCTTATTCCACCTAAGCCCCATTACGGGTAAAACCCACCAGTTGCGCGTGCATATGCTCAGCCTCGGTATGCCATTATTAAACGACCGATTTTATCCTTCGTTATTGCCAAAAGGGCCCGATGATTTTACTCAGCCATTAAAATTGATGGCGCAGCGTTTGCGGTTTATCGACCCTGCGAGCGGGATTCACCACGATATTCAATGTGAAGGATTTACTCTTGTTTAGGTGGCTCGAATAGGGTTTCACTCATATCTCCATGTAAAACCGCGACTTTTGTCGGCGCACCATTGTCTGCCAAGGTCAAGATGCCGATACCACTTCGATTGATTAGACGTTTGCTCGGCTCGCCATTGGGGCGTCTCCCCCGGATCAACAAGCGTTTTCGCTTAGTCAGTAGGTTTAACGGTGAAAAATGGCCATAAAACCAACCGTTGAGCTTATCGAAAAGCGGCAGCAACTTTTCAGGGAACTGGTTTTTAATCCCGCTGCAGGTGATTTGATAGATGTTAGGACTGCTGCGCCTAAAACGAATGCTGATGTCGTAGGCAAAGGAATAGTGCACATCACCGGAGAGGATCACAAATTCCTCCGGGGTTTTGCGGTGCATAAAAATACTCAGTAGGGCATTGGCGCCGCCGGGGTGGGCCATCCAGTTTTCGGCGTCCACTAGGAGGGACGCCCCCATCAACGTGGCCGTGCGCTGCACCGCTTCAATCAATTTGACCCCAAACATGGGGGCAGGCGAAACAATAATGACCTTAGACTGGCCGAGTAGCTCCTGTTGCAAGTCCATTAGGGCTTCCCAATCCATTAGCCCCGAGGGTTTAGCCAAATTGGATTCACTGCGCCAACGGCGGGTGCGGATATCGAGCACGACGAGTTTTGGGAAGGTTTCTAAGGTGTAATGCCACTGCTCAAATTGCAGCAGTTGGTTGATAAGTTCATCCTGTAGTTTGGCCTGCGGCTGCTTAAAAAAAGCATCCAATAGGGGCCTTACCTCTTTAGAAAACTTATCCGGTGCATTGCCAAGCCCTTGAAATAAAACATAGCCGATCAAAGCATTGCCAACAATACGCTTCGAAAATGCATGCTCGTATGCGGCTTGCTCCCATTTGGCCGTGAGGTTCCAATCGTCCGTGATGTCATGGTCGTCAAACATCATGTAAACCGGAATGTGCGCCATAAAACGCCTGACTTGTTTCAGCCCCGCTTTAAAGGCGAGCAAGTGCTGCCATTCATTGCGCCAGCGTGCGCTATTGGCGGGTGTTAAACCCTCGATATCCTTGGGTAGTTCGACTAAATCCCATAGCTCGGGTGACCAAGTGAGTAGATACAGGGCGATGATTTCACTCAGGCTGATTAAGTGATTTTCGGCGATGGATGACGTAAAAATCGGATGATTGCGATACCAACGCCAGAGTGCTGTTTTGGCAGGATATTGGGTATGGGGCAGTAGGTTTTTATGCCGCTGATATAGTTCCATCGGTTGGTAGCGAATATCTTGGCTGCCTTGGATGTTCGCCCCTTCAAATAACTCATGGTTAAGACCGAGTAGTGTTATCACTTGGCCGATAGCGCATAGCATGGGGCCGGCAACATCATCCACATAGACCTGATCGCCACTGAGCATCATCAGGGCTGGGCGCTCGTTTACATTGCTATCATCTAAGTTGCTGTCGATTATCTGTGATAATCGGGTATCGGCGGCGACTAAGGCATCGTCACTATGGTGATGGGGATTACGGCAAGAGCCATGGTAAATATGGGTTAATTGGGGCGTGAAACACAGGTTTGGGGTATCAGCCTGACCATAGTTCAGCTCGCTTAGGTGGGCAAAAATATTCCCATACTGGCTGGCGAACACTCGATAGCGCGTGACGCTATTGGGCGTGAGCAACTCTGGGCGCGACAGGGTAATAAGGTATTGGTGGGCGTGCTGTCCGAGTGGCACATAATGCAAATCGACATCCTGCAACGGATATTCTTGCTCGCCTAAGTGTAATTTAAGCTCAGTCAAGGGCTCGCGGCTGACGAACCACAGGGTAAAGTGTGAGGCATCGCAGTGGCGCAGCATTGGCCCCGCCAATATTAAGGGAAGTGTTGAACTCAAATTCAGCCTTTCTTATATGGGATTAACTTTTATGGGATTAACTTCGGCAAACAAGAGTAAACAAGTGCGTTGAATATGAAAAGCTTTTAGAATAATAAGCCAAATTTCAGCGTGAATGGTGAAGGCATATGGCGAAGATCATGGTAACAGGCGCGACAGGGCTACTCGGCAGAACTGTTGCAAAACAGCTTGAATTAACGGGACATGAAGTGGTCGCCACAGGTTTTAGCCGTGCAAGTGAGCGAGTGCATAGGCTCGATCTTACAGCCCCTTTGGATGTCGCCGCATTTATCGCCCGCGAGCAACCGCAAGTGATAGTGCACTGCGCCGCTGAGCGCCGTCCCGATGTGTCGGAACAAAACCCGCAGGCGGCCTTGGCGCTGAATTTATCCGCTAGCCAAGCCTTAGCGCAGGCCGCCAAAGCCAATCATGCGTGGCTTATTTATATTTCCACCGACTATGTTTTTGATGGCACGCAACCAAAATATGCCGAAGATGCAGCCACTCATCCGGTTAATTTTTACGGTGAGTCAAAGCGTAAGGGCGAAGAAATAGTGTTAAACACTAGCCCCGATTTTGCCGTGCTCCGCTTGCCAATCCTTTACGGCCAGGTCGAAAAACTGAGTGAATCTGCGGTGTTAGTGCTGATCCAGCAGCTTATGGATCAGCGCACGCAGGGGATCGACGATTGGGCGGTGCGCAGCCCAACCTCAACCGCCGATATTGCCAATGCGATAGATAAGCTGATTGCCCTGCATCTTCAACCATTGCATCTTCAAGGATCGACATTGCAGGGGATTTATCACTTTAGCGCCGCAGAGACTATGACTAAGTATCAAATGCTGCTGACCTTAGGGGAGATTTTACAACTTAGCACGGCGCACTTAACGCCTGAACCGACGCCGACGGATAGCGCCAAAAGACCGAGGGACTGTACTTTAAGTTGTGGGCGTTTAGCTGCGCTCGGTATTCGCTCTGACATTCATTTTGCCACTGGCGCGCACCAAGCATTAACGCAATCGAGCGGTGCACTTGCCGCACTCGGTCTGACACTGTAGGAATGGCTATGACTAAGATATTAGGTACGAGTCTACAGGCCGCCGACCAAGTGGCATTGCTACGGACCTTAGGGCTATTGCTGCAAATAGGCTTAACTACCTTCGCCGCCGACACCTTTGGCCTTAGCCTGCAAATGGAGCCATTAGTCCATGTGCTTGTGCTGGAGAGCCTATTCCTATCGCTCACACTGGCATTGCGTAAACCATTGTTTGCCAAAGAAAGTGGTCTGTTTATCGCCCTCAGCTTAGACACACTATTTTGGATATCTTGGTTGCACTTTTCCGGCGGTGCCACCAATGCGTTTATCTCGTTATTATTACTGCCCATCGCGCTTGCGGCAGTGACTTTACCTATCTGGGCACCTTGGGCACTGACGGCTATTTCAACCTTAGCCTACAGTCTGATGATCTTTACCGTGCCCGAATCGCCGATGCAGCACCATGGCATGGACATGAGTTCCCATTATTTGGGCATGTGGTTTAACTTTGTGATTTCGGCATTAGTGATGACAACCAGTGTGGCGCTGATCACTAAACGCATGCGCCGGCAGGATGCGCAATTGGCTTTTATGCGAGAGGGGCAATTGCGTCAGGAACAGCTGCTGGCATTGGGCACCGCCTCGGCGCAGATGGCGCATCAACTGGCCACGCCGCTATCCACCTTAAGGTTATTACTCGATGAAATGAAAGAGGAAAGTGGTGATGCTTCTGCGTTAGTGGAAGAGATGGAAACCGCCCTAGGGCGCTGCGAGCATACGCTTGCCGAATTGCGTTTAGCCACTGAATCGATTCGCGACCGTCGCCAGCGTCCATTGTTATTCGACGAGCTGATGGACGGACTTAAACAGAAAACGCTGCTGTTGATGCCACAAACTGAGATCCAGTGGTTGATGACCTGCACTGCCGAAAAACTCGCCGAGCGCAGCATTTTAACCGATATGAGCCTAACCCCAGCGATCATGGCGTTGATTGAAAATGCTGCCCGCGCGAGCACCGAAACCCTAGGGACGGCGCAGGTGGATATCAGTGTGGATATAGCACCAAGCGAAGATCAAATCTATCTGCAGATCCGCGATTATGGCACCGGTATCGCCCCCGCTTTATTGCCGCAACTGGGCACTTTATTAATCGAGAGTCCCAAGGGCCTAGGCATAGCCCTGTTGCTCAGTCATGCGAGTTTAAACCGACTGGGCGCAGAGCTTATCTTGGCTAATCATCCCCAAGGAGGCACAGTGGCACAGATCCGTTTTTCAGTGTTAGGGCCGCAGAGCCAGACGAGTGACGAGGCAAGCGTATGAAACGGCTACTGATTATCGAAGATGACCAAGCACTGGCAAATATTTTGGCACGAAGGCTGAGTCGCCACGGCTTTGAATGTCGTTTAATCCACGATGCCAGTGATGCCCTGCTGGTGGCGCGGGAATTTCGCCCAAGCCATATTCTGCTGGATATGAAACTTGCCGAGGCGAATGGGCTAGGGCTTATTGTGCCACTGCGTAATCTGCTGCCCAAGGTGACTATGGTCTTGCTCACAGGTTACGCCAGTATCGCCACCGCGGTAGAAGCTATTCGCCTCGGCGCCGATAACTATTTGGCTAAGCCGGTGGACACCCAAACTCTGCTTGCAGCATTGGATATAGATAGTCATTCCCATACACTTCAAGAAGATGAAGTCGACGACTCACCACTTAACCCTAAGCGGTTAGAGTGGGAGCATATTCAGCAAGTGCTCAATGCCAATCAGGGCAATGTGTCGGCCACTGCCCGCCAACTTGGTATGCACCGCCGCACCTTGCAGCGTAAGTTATTAAAGAAACCCGTGAGCGAAACTGGGCCGCTAAAGTAAATGAGAATGCACTCAAGGAAGGAGTCGTGGGATGCGTGAGAATGATGGCATTGAAGTGCATTATCGAAGCCCAGAAACCGATTTAGCCAAAAGCTTGCAAGTGATTGAGAATCTATTGCCTTTTATCGGTAATGAATGTGATAACCAACCCAATGGTATTGCGTTTTCATTATTGGATTACCTCGAATTGGTAGAGGATACAGGTCGAATCATCCGCAACGACAAGCGTGGTGCCATCACTGAAAATAGCATCAACTTACTGACTAGATTAAATATATCCCATGACAATTGGCTTAAGCTCACCACCGAGTTTGGCAAGCTATTTCATGGCCCAGTGGGCACGCTGCAAGAACTGACCGATTACTGCGAACACTTAGAAAAGCGACGACGACACTTCGCTTTTTGCTGTCAGCACCTCAATGCTGGCTGATTTCAAGCCTGTTTCATTGACCGTTCCTTTCAAGACCGCCAACAAGACAATAGGTTGGGCTTTTTTACTAAAAATTTTCATTTTTCAGTCAAATAGGTTAATTGAGTTAGTTATTATCCTTCGGAGCCCTAGCTCGCTTTTTAGCTGCTAAGTGACTTTTCGTTACTTGAATGCTAACCGAAAGTGCATTATGTCTTTGTTTTATCTTGGGTGGCCTGATTATTTATTTATCACTGTGATTTGGGATTGATTAACTGATTTGAATACCGAATCGGATGAAGTTATTTAAAAGCAAAGTCAAAGTCGTGGGGCTTCACCCCACACCCGACCAAAAGGGGAAAAACGCCTGTTCCCCTTTTGGAAATCCCCCGGCGTCCCTAGCGAAGTTACATGCATTGGTTAGTGGCTTCGTGCTTATTCGAAAATCGCTAACGCTTCCGATGGTACATCCTGTACCCCGAAAGCTAACTCGGCATCCATGCCTCGCTCACGCGATTTTCTTCAATGCCCTTCAGCAACTTCGCAGGGAAAGGTGAACTTCTGTCGCTTAGGTATTAACTTTTAATTTCAAAAGAGTCAGCTTGTCACATATTTGGGAAAATTTAATTGCCTTGTTGAACAACATATTTTTGAACCAACTCTCTATTTAATACCTGGTCTATTGATAACTTTTCTAAGGAGCGCAAGTCGAAAGATTTTAGGCTTTGAACATACTTTTCAATTTCCTTTGGCACTGATTGGTAGAAAAGATAGTAAGCTTGACCATGCATCTTGTTTTTATGTCGCTCTAGAAGAGGTTTAATTTCACTCCAAGTACCTATAGCCATATCCTCAACTTTTTTGAACCATCGTTTTGGTGCTAGTTCGTTTCTACCGATCAAAACTATATCTACGGGAGGGATTAATGACGGAATAGCATCAGGCCAGACACAAGCAGTAACGGCTTTGCCTTTATAATTTAGTAACATAATTGATGGCACAAAAACATCATCTTCAACTTCTTCTTGAAGAGTTTCCTTATGAATATTCCAAGACCAGACAGCTTCCAGCTGTTCTGTAGGCAAACTGAAGACATCTGGATGATCTTCAAGAATTGATTGATATCCAAATTCATTACCATAAAGCCAACCGCTCGAAAATTCTTCCGAGTTAAAATCTCCAGAGCCCATTCTGTGGGTTTGAGGATCATCTACTGTCAAATTAAATGTTGATATAAATTCCCTCACCTCAGGCTCGGCTTCTTTGACAAAGAACGTTGGCCTAAAAAAGTTCATATTAAATACAATTGGGAAATATTCATTATCATCATCTTGCTCTTGGTATTCAAAAACAAAATATACTCCTGTGACTTCATTTTGATACCAAGCTTGTGAGTCTTCTAAGGTGTAATTTTTACGACCATGAAAATATGAATCAAATTGCTCTTTCGAAAAATCCCCATTTTGGGGTTTCATAAATAGGTCATAACTCATCCACTTGCTCCCTAACTGGATTTAACGCCATCGTTGTTTTTATAGTTTGCATACGTATAACCCCAATGTTGAATATTTAGGGAAATAACATACAACCAACTGATTTAAATTGATTTAGACGATAGCAAAAACCATTCAGGTTATAAAGTATACATGCGCATGATTTGTGATCGTTTTGTCTATTGATTGGAAGATTGGATAAGACAATTCTTTTGAGATAACAGCCAACACAGAAGAGACAGAAGTTCACCTCCCCTCGGAGTTGCCGCAGGGCATTTACGTTCGTTGCGTGAGCGAGGCATGGATGCCGAGATAGCGTCAGTCGAATCAGGGACGAGCGTCTGACGCGATAGCATTAGAACGCAAAATGCCCAAGGGGCTTTCAACTCCGTTAGGGGCGTCTTGGAGCATCCAAGGAGGATAGGACGAGCAGTCCTCCTTGGTCGGGTGTGGGGTGAAGCCCCACGACTTTAAACTTAAAAAGACTACTGAAAAGTATCGCTAAATTACTTGCGTAAAGTACTCAAAGTAAACCCGCAATCATTCGATTGCGTTAACCAATCCCGTTTGTATTGCATAGCTCTCTAGCTTGATATCAAGATTATCCAAGTCTTTATAAAACTCATCATCGAGTTGATTGAGTCGGGTTTCGGCTACTGGATTATCGGTTGCGGCGAGGCGTTGGCCTCTGTCGGTAGGGACGGGATGGTCGCCAAATACCGCCTGTTTAGCCTGTTGTAATAGGGCCAACGAGTGCAAAGCGCCAATTTGCCGAAGGCCGCGCTCGGCAACAGCATAATGCTCGCCCGATGAGTTATCGAAATACTGGATAAAGCCACCGTTGTAGACTTCGCCAGAGAGACAATTGACTGCGTAATAGTGCTGCGCCGCTTCGCTTAACGTGTGAAAGCCCTGTTTATCGTCGTGCACCTGCACCACAATATCTCGCCACAGCGCTCTAAAAGGGCAGGTTTTATCTAATTCCCGCTCCTTTTGGTAATAGACTTTTGCCTGTTCGATATTTTCACGATTGCCATTTTTGCAGGGCATACATAAGCCTGCGTTTCGCTCGGCGGTGCTTGGCATGATTAAGGTTTGGCAGGTTGTGCAGGGGACTTTTTCCGACATTATCTTTCCTTAGATACTCGAGTCAGCAAGAGAAGTAACAGATTCACAAACTACCCATGGAATTAATCAAGACACCCATTGTTAAATTTTACAATGCAGATGGCTCCTTGGTATTAACAGCTTACGCCGAAGTTACAGAATACACATCCCCTCGGAGTTGCCGCAGGGCATTAGCGTTCGTTGCGTGAGCGAGGCATGGATGCCGAGATAGCGTCAGTCGAATCAGGGACGAGCGTCTGACGCGATAGCATTAGAACGTTTAATGCCCAAGGGGCCTTCAACTCCGTTAGGGGCGTCTTGGAGCATCCAAGGAGGATAAGACGAGTAGTCCTCCTTGGTCGGGTGTGGGGTGAAGCCCCACGACTTTAACTCGAAATGATATCTTAGTTAACGCAGAGCTTAATGGTTAGATTAATAAATTAAGAATTGCTGTAATGCCACTTAATTTAACTCGCCACCAATTGTCTAAATCTCACAATTAAGCGTCCACTTAGCTAACCTACTAGTTGTACTTAATATTCATCGCGATTAGGGGTTCGCGTGAAGCCTTTTCAGCTCGCAGGCGGGCGAGGTATTTCTCCCATAGATCCACTTGGTGGGTGGCGAGATCGTAGAGCACTTTCCACGAGAATAGGCCTGTGTCGTGGCCATCATCGAAGACGATTTTTACCGCGTAATTGCCCACAGGTTCGATGCTGGTGATATTGACGTTTTTCTTGTGGGTGACCAGTTTGGGATTGCCGTGACCATGTACTTCCGCCGAGGGCGAGTAGACTCTGAGCATTTCGCAGCTGAGTTGATATTGCTCGCCATTATCGAAGCTGATTTCTAGAATGCGCGATTTACGCTTTAGCTTAAGATCGGTGACATTGGGTGTGGTAGTCGTCATAGTCGGTTGCCAAGAAACTGCGAGGAATGGGCAAGCTGTAACATAACAATTTGTGGCTAAGGTTACAAAGTATTGGCCTTAGCCACGGTCACAATTTTGCATTTATGTCCGCCATGTGGGCTGTCTTTTACTACCATACATGGCGGATATTGTGCGCTAATCGGTTAGAGCAATTCGTTAGAGCTATCCGTTAAAGGATAAAGCGGCTTAAGTCTTCGTCCTGCACCAGATTATCTAAATGTGCACTCACATAGTCGGCATCAATCACAAACGAACTGCCAGACTTGTCGGAAGCATCATAGGAGATATCTTCCATCAGCCTTTCCATCACAGTGTGCAGACGACGGGCGCCGATATTTTCGGTGCGTTCGTTCACTTGCCATGCGGCCTTGGCGATGCTCTCGATACCCGACTCGGTAAACTCGACTTTAACGCCTTCGGTGCCCATTAGCGCCACATATTGCTCGGTGAGCGAGGCGTGTGGCTCGGTCAGAATACGTTTAAAATCATCGGCCGACAGCGGATCTAGTTCAACACGAATGGGCAGACGACCTTGTAGCTCAGGGATTAAATCCGATGGCTTAGACATCTGGAATGCACCCGAGGCGATAAACAGGATATGGTCGGTTTTGACCATGCCGTGTTTGGTGGTCACAGTGCAGCCCTCGACTAAAGGCAGTAAATCGCGCTGTACCCCTTCGCGGGACACATCTGGGCCTGAGGTTTCGCCTCGCTTACAGATTTTGTCGATTTCATCGAGGAACACTATGCCGTGTTGCTCAACCAATTCAATGGCTTGCTCTTTTAAATCTTCCTGATTCACCAGTTTAGCCGCTTCTTCTTCGATCAACAGCTTAAAGGCTTCTTTGATCTTCATCTTGCGGCGTTTGGCCGGTGCTTGACCCATATTTTTAAACAGGCTTTGCAGTTGGTTGGTCATTTCTTCCATGCCAGGTGGCGACATGATTTCGACGCCGATTTGTGGTTGCGCCACATCGATATCGATTTCTTTGTCGTCCAATTGACCTTCACGCAGTTTTTTGCGGAAGATTTGACGGGTGTTTGAACTTGAGTCGGTTTCAGTGCTTTCCCAGTCGTTTTTTGGTTTAGGTAACAGGGCATCGAGAATGCGTTCTTCGGCATGTTCTTCGGCGCGTTGGCGACACTTGCCCATTTGCTGTTCACGGGTCAGTTTGATGGCGATATCGGTCAAATCGCGGATGATTTGTTCGACTTCTTTACCGACATAACCCACTTCGGTGAACTTAGTCGCTTCAACCTTGATGAAAGGCGCGTTTGCCAGCTTGGCTAAACGGCGGGCAATTTCAGTTTTACCAACACCGGTTGGGCCAATCATTAGGATGTTTTTTGGGGTGACTTCTTGGCGGAAATCGGCGTCCAGCTGCATGCGGCGCCAGCGATTACGTAGGGCGACGGCGACGGAGCGTTTGGCCTTTTTCTGACCTATGATATGTGCATCCAGCTCGTGGACAATCTCACGGGGGGTCATTTCAGACATAATATTCCTCACGGGCTGTTTAGTAATTGAGTTCTTCAATCGTTTTGAATTGATTGGTAAATACGCAGATATCGCCCGCAATCGTTAAGGATTTTTCGGCGATTTCCAGCGCCGACAACTCGGTATTTTGCAATAGGGCGAGCGCTGCGGCTTGGGCATAATTACCACCCGAGCCGATAGCGACTAAGTCATATTCTGGCTGCACTACATCACCGTTACCCGTGATGATAAGTGAAGCCTCGGCATCAGCCACGACCAACATAGCCTCCAGTTTGCGCAGTATTCGGTCGGTACGCCAATCTTTGGCAAGTTCGACGGCCGAGCGCAGTAAATGACCTTGGTGCATTTCGAGTTTGCCCTCAAAACGCTCGAATAGGGTAAAGGCATCGGCGGTGCCGCCTGCAAAGCCGGCTAGTACCTTATTGTGATATAAGCGACGCACTTTCTTGGCGTTACCTTTCATCACGGTATTGCCTAAGGAGACTTGGCCATCGCCGGCGATGACAACTTGATTATTACGGCGTACTGATACGATAGTGGTCACAATGAATCCTCTTCTGGCCCGCAGCAAAGTTGCGGTGAATGATGGGATAGATATGGGGATCGATGACAAAAATTCAAGTTATCGCGAGAAAAGCCAAAGGAGTTTGCGATCTTCCGCCCCCCTTTGACAGCAAAAATAAGCGCTTATTGGGAAAGGGCTAGTCATCCTCGAAGGATTGGTTTTTTTCAAAGCGGTTACGTTCTATCGCAGTGGTATCGATAGTGTCGATAGAGGCATGATAACCAAGGTCCTTATCGGGATTGCCACTGGGATGTTGATTTAAAAAATCGATACCTCCATCCGGCGTTGCAATATAACCATCGAGTGAGATGGCAATAAATACAGAGGTTTGTATTTATCTTCCTTGATGTTATTTACGCGAGTGCTTGTCTAATGATGCTTTCAGTGCCTGTTGCTGCGCAAGGCAATCCTGTTTCGCTTTGCCCGACATATCTGCACAACTCTGCCCTTTATCTGGGCCTTCCAACATGGCCGCCGCAACATAGACAGCAGCATCGGCCGCACTGCATTCTTGCTGGCTGTAGGGAGAGTTTGTATCACATTTTGAGTTAAATGGCCCAACGCAGGCGCTAATACAGGTCAAAGTGAAGAAGCTAAAGCTTAGGGATATTAATGATTTAAACATGTTATCTTCCATGATTGTCGTTATTTGAAATGGTTAGAAATTATATAATGGGTTTACAGAGAGTGCCTAGAGCTGGAACGGACCATTTTTACTTTAGGTGTTATTTGGGGTGAGGAAATTCGTTAGTGAGACTCATAAAAAATCCCCAAGGGAACTGGCGCCCTTGGGGGAAGGTTCAAAAGCAGTGGATCTTTAATGCCTGCGGGGCATAAAGGAGAGAACCTAGGGCGAGTGTGGCAGTTTATGCCTAGGTGCACAAAGCTAAATACCCAAACTGCGACAGCTTGTCGCAGGTAGGATGAAAGTTACGCAGCTACGACATCTTTAATGGTCTAGGACAAATGGGTTTAATGGTTAAATCATTATGAGTGGCAAAAGGCGTCGCCCATATTTAGCTGACATAGTTTTATAAGACAGAACTCAGATTACCTAAGTGTTGTACTAACTCCGCCATATTGCTGACTTCGAGCTTTTTCATAATCTTAGCGCGATGCACTTCGATGGTTCTTAAGGATAAATACATGGCCTCGGAGATCTGCTTATTGGTCATGCCTTGGATAACATGGGCCAACACTTGCTGCTCGCGTTCGGTCAGTTGGGCAAATTTGTGTTGCAGGCTTTGTTGTTCAAAACTGGTTTGGCTTTCACGCTGTGCCTTTTCTATCGCTTGCACTAATGCCTTGCCGGACACAGGCTTTTGGAAAAAGTCACAGGCTCCTTTACGGAAGGCGCTCAGCGCCATGGGTAAATCACCGTGGCCAGTTAAAAATATCACCCCTAGTGGGCTTTGGGTTTCGAGTAGCTTTTGCTGTACTTCTTGGCCGGTGATCTCCGGCATTCGGCTATCTAAGATCACGCAGCCCGCTTGCGTTAACGGGCATAGCGCTAAAAAATCCAGTCCACTGTTAAAGGTTTGTACTTGATAGCCAAATTGCCCGAGCATAAAGCCTAAGGAATCGAGTATCGCCTCATCATCATCGACTAAATACAGTGGCAGTTTGGTGGACATGGTTTCCCCTGCGGTGGTTTGCAACTCCATCAGCTTAAGCCTGCCCTGTAGCTGGCTCAATTTAAAGCCTAGGTCTTGGGAGGTGTATCACTAAATTAGCCAAATCCCATGGGGTGAATCCCAGAGTTTGGTGCCATTCACAGCTTAACTAGGGCCAAACGCATAGAGTATTTCGAATACAAAGGCATATAAGACAAGGCGATAGCATGGGTGCTTGGTATAGGACGCTGGTGGTGAGTTGTATCTTGAGCCTGATAGGACTCAATCTAACCTATGCCGATGAACAGCCACAGGTGAACCATTTTAGAGTCGGGGTGCTGGCTAATCATGGGGTGTTGCAGGCGAAACAACGCTGGCAACCTATGATGGATTACTTGAGCGAAAATGTTCCCAATAGCCGTTTTGAAGTGGTGCCCGTCGATTTTAATGGTATGCGCAGTCAGTTACTCAGCCACGACTTGCAGTTTATCGTCACTAACCCCGGCCAGTATCTGCATTTGAGTAATAACTTCCCACTCTCTTGGCTCGCGACCATGAAGAGCCGTAAGCATCAGGGCAGCACTTTTACCATAGGCGCTACTATTATTGTGCATGCCGATAGCCCGATCCGCAGCTTGCAGGATTTGCGTGGCAAGAGTGTGGTGGCCAGCGATCCTCAGGCGCTGGGTGGCTATCAGGCGGCGATGGGATTGCTGCATAAAATGGGTTATCTGCCGGAGCAATTCTTCGGTCGAGTGCGATTTTTAGGGTTTCCTTTAGAGCCACTGATCTATCAAGTGCGCGATAGCAATGCCGATGCCGCCATTGCGCCTTTTTGCACCCTAGAGGAAATGATCGAAACCGGGCTTATCAATCAGGCCGATTATCGGGTGATCCATCCAACCAATCCACCCGGATATGATTGCGAGGTCAGCACTCAACTCTACCCCAGTTGGTCATTTGCGGCGGCAGATACGGTTTCGCCGCGCATTACCATGCAAATCACCCGCGCCCTATTTGACTTGCCCGCCGACCATGTTGCCGCTATTACCGCCGATACCTTAGGCTGGACGGCGCCGGTGAGTCAGCTAAAGGTGATTGAATTATTTAAAGAATTGCAGCTGCAAGGCGCGGCACCGCCCCTGTATCAAACTGTTTATAAATGGATGGAGAAAAACAAAGAGTGGGGCGGGGCATTACTGCTGATCTTTATCGTATCGACCATTTATCACCTGTGGCTCGAATATAAATTTCGCCAAAAGAGCGAGTTCTTAGTCAGCACCGAGCGGCAATTAAAAGATAAAGCCTTGCAGCTAGAGCGGCTACAGAGTGCGGCGATTCTAGGGGAGATTGGTGCAGGCCTTGCCCATGAGCTGAATCAACCGATTGCGGCCATTACCCAATACAGTGAAGGCGCCATGTTACAGCTAGAAAGACTGGGGCAAGATAATCCTGAACTCTATGATATTTTGGGTAAAATCAACGCGCAATCGATACGGGCAGGCGCCGTTGTGCATCGAATTCGCGGTTTACTTAAGCGCCGTCAGGCTAAGGCTGAGCCGCTCAATATCACCTTAGTGGTTAAAGATGCCTTAGCCTTATTACGCCGCGAATTAGACCGAGCTGGGGTACAAGTTGACGTACAAGTGCAAGGTAACTCCTTTGAATTAATGGGCGACAGTGTTGGCCTAAGTCAAATGTGGGTCAATTTGGTGAAAAATAGCCTAGATGCGCTGGATGCCTGTGAGGATAACCGTGCGCGTCAGTTAAGGATTGAGATCCATTATCAGCTCAATGAAATCAAAGTATTGGTCATTGATAACGGCGAAGGACTACAGGGGCAGGCAAGTGAGCTAATGGCCTCGTTTGCCTCCACCAAAGATACAGGGCTCGGATTAGGCTTAGCGATTTGTAAGGATGTCGTCAGCCGTCACCATGGCAGTATTGAGATTGAAAACTGTAAACAATCGGCACAAGTCTTACTGCCGTGGCAACAGGGCTGTGTGGTGACGGTCATATTACCTCGGGAATAACACCAAAATACTAGGATGAACATGCCATGTTAGCGCATGGCAAGCATGGACCAAGTACGGCGACCCTGCTCGAGAATAATCCCGACGGCAAGCCCCGCAGCGGCGTTGACAGCCAAGCAAGTCACTGCGGTCGCGAGGATCACAAAGATACAGAAGGGTTTACCATCGATAAGGCGTTTTGACCAGGCTAATTGCAATCCGCCCATCGAAAGTAAGCTGCCGAGAATCGCTACTGGGATCAGCCCGAGTAGCCAAGCCATTTGGCTATCCCCAAATAGGGCAATAACAACACAAGTACCACCGAAGATTAATGGCGCGAGGTGAGTGCGTGCGCCAAAGTGGTATTGCACCGCAAGTCCTCCTGCACCATGGCACATGGCCGCCGCACCAAAAAGCGCGAGAAACAAATTGGCAAGCCCTGAGCTAATGGCTAGGTTTTTAGGCGTGAGTTTGGCGGCATCTTCGGGGAATTTTTCCTGCGCCATGGCTGAAGTTGCTATCACCGCATTGGTTAAGGTAAGGGCGAGCTGTGGCAATACCAGTAAAATCGCCGCCGAACTCCACTCGTTAAGCGTAGGCCAAGCCAAATGCAGTGAGGCGCTCAAGGCGGGAATACTTAGGCTGGTAGCGATTTCGGTTTGGCTATTGGCTTGCCATAACATGCCCGCCGCGATAACGAGTGGCATTGCAAGGTAGCGTAACGGCAGGAATTTACTCACAAATAGCAAGGCGAATGCGCCGAGTCCGAGCAGCCAAAAGTCGCTCATCATCTTAGCGCCCATCCACATTAGTTGCAGACCAATCGCCAATTGAATACCGACACTCACTGCTTGGGATAATTGTTTGGCAAGCCAAGTGATGGCGCCGCTAAAGGCCAAAACTAACAGAATTATACCCATCAACATGGCGCTTGCCTGTAACATGCCCGGGGTTAAGCCTTGGGCGATGACGAGGGCGGCGATGACCTTCATGGGTTGAACTGGCATGGGGCGGCGGTAAAACAACGCACTCATTATCGCGAATACGCCAAAGCCTAAAAATATCCCTTGGGGTGAAAACTGGTTAAGGGCGATAAGCCCTAATACTAAAGGTAAAAAGGTGCCTAGGTCGGCAAAGGCGCCACTGGTTTCACCGAGTAAACGGTTTAACGGTTGAGTCGTAAAATGGGTTGGGGTTTTGCCCGCGGTCATAGAGGTTGCCATAATTGAACATAGCCTGACTAGGCAAAATAAATGCCATAAAAATCAGTTAATTTGACTTATAAACAGAGCCAAACTCCCTTTATTGCCTATCAACTGAGACAAACTGGGACAGTGTGATTTTATGGATGTAGCGATTTGTCTTTACCGGCGTAAATAGTGAGATAAGAAAGAGAGCTTAGCCATCAGCATACTAAGCTCTTAAAATGGGTAGGGCTCTTAAAAATATGCAGGGGAGCGATACTCGCCATGCCATGACACTCGATTAGGCCTTAGGCGAGTCAACATGGTTATTGTTGTTTATGCTTAGGGCCTTGCTTGTTTTTCATCGGGTCTCCTTGATAGCCCAAGGCTTGCCAGTCGAGGCGAGTACCTTTGTTGTGGCAGTCATTACAGTTGAGTGCTTGCTCCTTCGGTGACACCATATGGTTGATCCGCCACCACATTTCTGTCGCAGCAAAGCTATATTCACCACTGTACTTGATGCCTTTTGCAATCATAGTGGTGTTAACCTCCATGCCGAGCTTGGCGGCTAAGTTCCAATCGAACTCGCTCCAGTAACCCCCTTTGCCATAGGTTTTTGGGGTGATAAAAATGTTGAGCTTTTTATCGTAAATTTGCTTACCTGTGTGGACCTTAAAGGGATAAATTTTGGCTTTGGTATCGTTAATATCGCCCATTGGGTAGGTCAATTTAGTGACCACATTCGGATCCATCTTGTCCCCCGCCATATACGCGTTGGCGGTGCCGTTGTACCAAGCGTATTGGGGCCTGACCATTTTCTCCCACACAAAGTCACCCTTTTTCTTCTGGTAGGTGTGTTTACCATATTGATCAAGAGTTTCAGGTTTATCATCCCCCGCAGTGGACCAATCCCAGTGCATTTTGGTGGGTTCGTTCTTGGCAAAGAAGGGAATATGGCAGGTTTGGCAGGCCACGGTCGTCGTATGGGTATTGAGCTTTTTGTTGCTGTGGGGCGCGCTCTCGTGGCAGTTCTCACAACCAATGTGGTCGATGCCGCCTGGTGATACGCCCATAGCATTACCCGAAATTTGATGTTTTTCAGTGGTATGACAGTTTTGACATTGGAAGTTATTGCCGTCGCTATCCATATGCACGTCGGTGGCTTTGTCGGGATAGGCCATGGAGGAGTCGAGATCGCCGTGTTTGACCGCATCCCCGCCACCGCCGTAGAAGTGGCAGCTACCACAGTTATCCCGCACCGGCTCACCCACGTTTTGCGCGATCTTCGCCAGATCGAGTTTAGCCATAGGCTCGCCTGCGCCAGCGGGGTCTTTCACATAGGTGCCTGTGGTATCGTGGCAGATCAGACAGTCCACTTTAGTTTTGTCTTTAAAGTCAAAAGTGTTGTCCTTCCAGCCATAGCCAGCATGACAGCTAGTGCAGCGAGGCTCGTTGCTTGAAATCGACACACAGAAGTTATTGATACTGTTTTTCTTACCCCGAAGCACGCTTCTATCGGGTAGCTTTTGCTCTAACTCCCATGTCCAGTGGGAGGTTTTCATCATGTCTGTGGCTTGTTCTTCGTGGCAGGTTAAGCACTGAGTCGTCACCTCAGTACCTGTGGCGAAGGGGCCTTTGAGAACGTCTTTATGGGGATTAGCGGCTTGCACTTGCAGTGCTATACCCGCTAAGGCAATAACAATGAGTTTTTTCATTTTGTACTCCTGCCCTCGGCGAGGCCGAGGGCCGATAGTGGTGATCAATGACGGATTAGAAGTTAATAGTCAGTGAGGCGTTAACATCGAAGGCCTTATCGACCACGGGCAGCATTGAGTAAGCCGTGCCCGCTAGCACATCATCAATTTTTTGGGGTGCGCCTACAGGTGTGCCGCTGCCAGTGTATTCATAGTCGTAGTAGAGCCCCGCAAGCTTGATAAACATTTTTGGATTGATATCAAAGATGTAATAAGCTTCGCCGACGTGGCCACGGGTGGCTAATTTGCTGCCGATAGGGTCATCTTGGGCTTGGGTAAAAGGCGTCCAATATTTAGAGCCATAGTTATATTCCAAACCAAACTTGCCGTAGGGCGCGGGGATTTGGATACCCACATAGATGCCATAGCCGTCTTTGGTGTCTGTATCATCGCTGGTCTTAGGTACCATGATGATTTCAGTGCCAGTGCTATTTAACTCGGCCTCGAAGACGGCGTCGGATAACATGCCGCCGAACATACCCGCATTGCCATTAGGTTCGGCGCGTGTCCAGCCCAGTGAGGCAAACCATTTGATATCGTTAGCTTCTTCACGCGCAAAACCAATGCCGCCGAGGTACATGTCGCCAATGACGCCGCTAGGTTGCACTCGGGTGACAAAGTTAAAGTTGTCAAACTTTTGCATATCCTGGTACATGGTTGGCGCGAAAATACCCGCCAGTTGGGTCGGGAAGGCCATAGTGCCCTTAAAGCCGTCGTTGATGTCCTTGGCGCCAAACAGGGTAAATTGCAGGAAGTTAGTACCATCGTTGATAGCATCGATATTAAAGCCGCCGAGGTGAGTATCTTTGGTGACTATATCGCCAAACATTTCACCGTTGCCCCATTGGGATTCAAAGCCTTGGCCATAACAGAAACGCACTACTTGTCCTTCAACTCCGGTGATTTCCCCAAGGTTGTAACCTAAGGTGGCCCCATCGAAGTTAAAGTTGACTAAATGGCCTGAGGGCGTGCCACCACGGAGTTCATTTTCACGGTAGTGGGTTGGTGGGCCATAGGTGGATGGGCGACGACCAATGGAGAGGTAAAACTCAGAGCCATTGATGTTTTTCCAGTCGAAATAGGCACGTTCAACCCGCAGCCAGTCGCCGCTAGTATTGCCGCTGCTGGTGCCATCCATAGTGAATGATCGCCAAGAATCAAATACTTGTACGCCGGTTGAGTCGCCCCAGTTTTTGTACATGCTGAGGCGGCCCGCAAAGCTGACGTTATCCCATACCTTGGCCTTAAGATTTAACCGCAGGCGAGTGGTGTAAAAGATGTCGTTATCTATGTCCTGTACACTTTTGGGCGCGAGCACATAGGGCATCACGCCCTGTAACATGCCATTTTGAAAGGCGGCGGCCAGTTCGGGGTTGGCTTGCATCATCTGTCCGAGAGGCGAGTTAGGATCGTTTGGCATACCAAAGGCGCCGGACATGGCCTTGGCGCCAAAGTCATTAAAGTTCACCTTAATGGCGGGGTTCCAAACGACATCGCGGTAATGCAGTGAGTGAGCCTTGGTTCTAAAGTCGCCAGTGATTTCAAGGCGGTCTAACGAGGTGTGGCGTTCGGTTTTATCGACGCGGCTATTGAGTTCATCGAGCTCTTCTGTGATATCGGCAAGCTGTTGTTTCAGCTCGGCCATTTTTTGAGTGTCCGCTTGCGTTTCATTGGCGGCGGCAAAGGCTTGGCCGGACATAAACAACGCATTAGCAACCAATATCGAAATGAGTGTAGGTGTACGCATAGGGTTTCTCCCTGAGTGTTCCGTTGGCACAGACTCAAGGTCTGGTGCCAAATTTACCCAACAGGAGACCCTGAGGTGTGCTCCCCATTTTGCTCTTATTGGGCTTTGATTTTTATATCAATGGGTTAACTTGCCGTTGCAGGCCTGCGGTTATCCCTTTGCTTTCGGCTCGGTAGCGATTAACCGCAGGTTTGCGGTTGCTCCGAGTCGGCGGCATGGTCATACAGGAATTGCTGTATATCTTTGAGATCTTGCTCGGTGAGGCCGTTGAATACCTCAGGTTTGAGTTTGTGTTTATCTTTGTCGAAGAAGCGGTCCCACTGGCTCATGGTTTTAGTCATTGGGGTTAGCTCGCCGCCTTCACCACCTTGGCTGTGGCAGGCTTTACATTCTTTTTTATAGAGGTGTTTCCCTTTTTTAGGATTACCCCCTTCGGCGGCATAGGCTTGGAGGCCTAAGCTACTGATTAGCGCGACGGCAATGGCGATCTTAGTTGAAGTTTTCATCATCTCATCCTTTCTTTGTTGTCATTCACATGACTTTGTTGGTGGAATGTGGCTATTGCTTCCACCTTGTGAATAAATTTATCAAAGCTGATGGGATGTTTATTTGAGGTGCATCACTTCCATTAAAAAAATCTAATTGATAAAAATTTCATTGATAAAAATCTAATTGACTGGCGGTGGATTGATTTTGGTGGGCATTTACATTTTTAAAAACAAAGGTTTGTTTTTAAAGCTAAATTAGCTTGTTGTGTAGCAAAGTGGGTTTTACCTAGAAAATGGCTAAAAAACGACAGTGATCGAGTTAACACTTTGTAAAATTTGCAATATCTAAAGTAGCCATTCGAAATGATTTCGTCTGGTTTTCACTGTGTGGGAGTGTGAATATGGCACGATTCTGTACTGCTGCTAGGCGTCGATAACGCTCGACTGATTTCTAAATTTTTTAACGCAGCGGCGACTAGCACACTGCGTTTCACCAATGATTCTGGAGAGATCGCGTCAAGCAAGTCGTTTAAGGTTGCTGGCGTGTCGGCGCTAACACTATCTCACGCACACAGACATTTTGCGGTTGTTGCCAAGCAAATAATGTTGCTGCGGCAACGTTTTCGGGGGCAATCACGCCGCCCATTTGTACTTTCCAATCTTGATAGCCAGCTTTAATAGCATCATCTGTGGTGTGGCTTAAGAGTTCTGTCTCGACCGCTCCCGGTGCTATGGTGATAAGGCGTACATCGTCCATTGCGACTTCTTCGCGGATGTTTTCGGTTAAGGCATGCACGGCAAATTTAGTCGCGCAATAAGCCGCATGGTTTGGGAAGGTCTTACGTCCCGCCACCGAGCCGATGTTGATAATAGTGCCCGTTTTGCGCGCCTTCATTCCGGCTAATACCGCATGAATACCATTGAGCACTCCCATCACATTGATATTGAGCATGCGGCTCCATTCGTTGGGATCTTGGCTATCGATTTGCCCGAGCAGCATGACGCCCGCGTTGTTGATAAGGCAACCCACAGGGCCAAACTGCGCTTCCGCTTGGTTAATGGCAGTCTTGATGGCGTCTGCGTCTGTCACATCGACACCTATGGACAGGCTATTGGGTAAAGCAAAGGCTTGCATTGCCTCAACGCGGCGTGCCAGCAGTAATAGCGGATGCCCTGCGGCGCTAAATTGTTTAGCGATGGCGGCACCTATGCCCGATGAGGCGCCAGTGATCACAACCAGGGGCTGAGTGGTATTTGTCATTTGTTATTCCTATCTTTAGAAACGGTAAATAAGCTTGATTGATGAATGTTTAACTTAATTGTCAGTATAAGTGGCGGTTTTTAGACTGAAAAATACTTATTTCCACTGAATATGATAGGCTTTACCTATGACAGCATGCTGGGAAGACAAGGTGAAGGCAGATGGTAGATCTACGCTTATTGCGGTTTTTTATCGCGATTTATGAAGAAAACAATATTACTGCGGCGGCAACGCGCTGTTATGTTAGCCAACCCTCGCTCTCGACTGGGCTCAAACAGTTAGAGGAGGAGCTTGGCGGCGCTTTATTCGAGCGCAGCAAAAAGGGCGTAAAAGCCTTGGATAGCGCCCACTATCTGTATCCGCTGGCGGTTAAGTTAGTGGAGGAGGCCAGTAAATTACCCGCTCTTTTTATGGCAAAGGCGAGTCGGCAAAAGTTGCGCTTAGCCGTGATGCCCGATCTGAGTCAGCGTCGTCTTGCTGGGTTATTAACTCAAATCAATCAAGCTATTAACCATTTAGATTTAGAGCTGGTGGATTATCAAAGCCCTGCGGATTGTCGGTTAACCTTAGACAGTTTACGCCATGAGGATGAAATCTTTTTTCCCCTGTGGGAGGAGGATTATGTGCTTTGTGTGCCAAGTGAGCATAGGCTCGCGCAGCTCAACCGTATTCGCCCCGAAGAGTTAAGTCAGTACGATTTTATTGAGTGCCCACCCTGCGAGGCGCATCAGCAAACCATAGGCTTACTCGCATGCAGCAATTTGTCACTGAATTTGGTGGCGAAGGCGGAATCTAAGTCTTTAGTGATGTCGCTGGTGCTGGCGGGATTTGGGGTGAGTTTTCTCCCCGATGGATTAATCGAAGATGAGCCACGGCTTAAACAAATTAAATTCGATGGGCCACGCATGTTCCGCCGTATTGGCTTGTGTTATCCATCCCATCAAACCGTAGCGCCTACGCTGGCGACATTGCTGCGGCATTTAACCCAAGCCACGGCTTAAGCCGTGGTTCTTAATCATCGGGTTTGGCCAGGCGGCCAAATCCTAGCATTTAATTGCTTATCCCTTATTCATTGCTCTGTAAGTAAGGCGCTAACTGGGTTTCAATGCGCTCGATTTCGGTCTGGGCATACAAAAGCTCGGATTCCGTTAAACGAGATTGGGCTTGTTGTTGATATAAGAGTTGGTTGCTATTCATGCCGTATTTACCAAAGTGGCGCAGCAGTATGCTCGACCAAATAAAGGCTTGTACCGGTTTATCGATCGACTCATGGCGGTTGATTTCAACTAGGACTTGCATGGCATCTTGGTTGCCCAAGTCGGCGGATTTGCGGTACCAGGTTTCGGCGGTTTGCAGCGCTTCGCGGCTTGGATGTTCCCCTGTGTGAAAGAGTGTCGCCTGATTAAAGTAGTAATAGCTTTGCTGCTCATTTGGGATAGGATGTTGATGCACATAGTTATTACACAGGCTCTGCGCCTCACGGATTTCCAAGGTGCCCAAGTGTTTACTGAGTCTATCGAAGGCAGCTTGATAGTCCGCGTTATGGCTCATGGCCGCTAGTTGGTAGTACATTAAGGCTTTAATCGGTTGGCGCGAGACGCCTAAGCCTGCTTCGTGGATCTTACCTAGGCCGAATAGGGCTTCTTCATGCCATAGGGGAGCCAGTGCTTCAAAATCCGTTTTCGCCCGCTGATAGTCAGAATCATTTTGTGGGTCGAGCAGTCTCAGCTCGGCCCGCGCTAACTTAGCAAAGACGTTGCCTGCGGTGCAGGCCTTCTCTAACCAATGGCGAGCCTTGCCATAGTCGACAGCAAAGTCTTCGCCGTAGAGGAAACGCTTGCCGAGATAATATTGACGGAAATCGTGCTCTGCGGCGGATTCGCTGAGTAGGGCTTCGGCGCGAATAAGATCTTTTGCTCCACCTTGCCCTGTGGCCAGCATATGCCCTAAGTGTTCTTTCGCTAATTCATCACCATAGGCAGCTGATTTCTCAAAGTATTCCCGAGCTTTATTATAGTCGGAGATGACTCGCTCATCGTGCCAGTAGAGCGCACCTAAGTGGTAATAGGCTTCTTGGTATTCTTGTGCTGCGGCTTGTTCGAACCAGTAAATTGCTTGGCTGGCATCGGGATCGAGGAAGGGTTGTCTTAGATACAAGCGTGCGATCTCAAATTGGAACTCGGCTTGTCCTGCTGCTGCATTGGGTTTGAGTTGTTCTACCTGCGCGATTAACTCAGCGGGTGTTTGTGCCTCAGGGGAGAGCAAACTAGGTAGGGTAAGCATGGCTAAATATTGCGGGTCTAATTCGGCCGCTTTTTTATACCAATCATTGGACGCCTTGGCATCGGCGGGCACCTGTGGGAATCGACCCGAATAAAGCTCGGCCAACGCAATGGCCGCAATGGCTAAGCCTTTATCGACGGCTTGATGAATAAAATCTAAGCCCGTGTTGACTTCATCTTGATTGATTAGCGTGAGCCCATGGTTGAGTAGTGCATTGGGTTCGCCCGCGGCAAGCGCCTCGGCTTGAGTTTTCTTTTTTTGGTATTTAGCGAAGAAAATAAACAGTACAATAAAGGCTATAATTATAAGTATCAACAACATAGTATTCCATCACTATTGATAAATGGGGTGCACAGTAAACGAGGTTCCCGCTTAAATTGCAAGCTTACCGCTCGACTTGGGGCGACTGGCTGGGCCAGTGAACCCCTGCGGCTAAGGCTACTTTTCTTGTAAATGGATTTCTCTTACTGGACAAGCCATCTCGATTCCGGCCTGCTTAAGGGCGTGATAGAGGGCTAAGTTCACTTTATATTTATGCTGAAAATAGCTTTGGGTGGGCACCCAATAGCGCACGCCCATTTCAATGCCGATCGCATTAAAACCATTGATACCAATATTGGGGACAGTCTCTTGATAGACATAGGGATTATTAGTTAATAACTCAGTAATTACACTAATAGCCCGCTCAGGATCGGTGTTGTAACTGAGGTTAAATTGGGCCTCGACCAGCTTATTACTGAAGGAGTTATGCAGAATTTCACCGACGATATGTTTATTGGGGATGCTAATTTGCTCGCCTTCCTCATTGGTCAGTATGGTCATGCCTAAGTGAATGCGTTTAACGACGCCGCTTTCGCCTTTGATTTCGATGGTGTTACCCACCACAAAAGGCCGAGTCACAATAATCGTAATGCCAGCGGCATAATTAGACAGCATTCCTTGTAAGGCGAGGCCTGCGCCGAGGGACGCTGCACCTATTGCCGCCACCATAGGGGTAACACTGATGCCGATTTTACCTAGGGCGATGATCCCAACCATAACGATGATCAGAATGCGGATAAAATTGCTGAGAAAATTGCTGAGGGTAATGTCGATATGGTGTTTTTCGAACTGTTTAGCGACTAAACGGGATATTTTACTGGCGAGCCATAACCCTAATAAAAAGATCAGTAAAGCACCGACTAACTGGAAGCTATAGGTCACTAAAAATTCAGTGATGAGTTGATAAACGCCCTGCAGTTGCTGTAATTCCTGATCGAGTCCTGGTGTTATCATGATGATATCCTTGTAATAAATTTAACTGTGCTAGTATAACGCAGAAATCCCACCCAATACTGGTTTGCCATCTACCTGTGAAGCGTATCATGTAATCGCGGTTGATTTGATGAGCCTAACGCATGACTCAGGTATGCTGTCCACTTATCCAATAATGGAGTTGAGTGTTGATGAAAACACGGTTGTTATGTTTGTCTTTTTTGTTTACCCCCATTCTGGCGTTTGCTGCTAGCTATGTGGCTGGTGATGCAATTAATCCCATTTCATTACTCGATCAGCATGATAAAGCGATAAATGTAACTGATGAAACTCAGGTTGTACTCTTTAGTCGTAGTATGAAAGGCGGTGATATTATTAAAGACACTTTGCAGCCTTTAAGTGAGTCGCAGTTTCCACCACATCTGGTTTATGTTGCCGATATTAGCGGTATGCCATCCCTAATTGCTAAGTTTGTGGCCATACCACAAATGCAGGAGCTGCCCTTTGCCATCGGTCTGGATAGGGAAGGTGAAGTGAGCCAGTTATTACCCGATGCTAAAGATATGGCAACCATGATACTGCTCGATAAACGCAATATTTTGGATATCGCCTATTTTGATTCAAGTGAGGCTTTAGGCCAGGCCCTTAAGAAACTCCAAGGGGCGCAGTAGGCGCTAATATTACCTCGATAGTGGGTCAATCATTACCAATTTAGGATGGATGGGCTTGCTTGCGCTCGTCTATCCGTCTTACGCTTTTACGTGTCGTAAAAAATTCACTTTGTATTCTGATTATCAACACAAGTTTACCTTAGGGTTTGTGTGCATAATTATTTGTTTTATAGAGGCTTTTTTAAAGAGGATCTTTCCTTAAAACCTTAAGGAATAAAAAGTTAGTAATTCAGCATAAAAATTCGTTGCGTAAAGTAAAAAAATATCGTTTACTGCGCACGTTTTTAACACTGACTCTCACTCTTTAACGACCTGACCCAAAGGAGACTCTGGCCCAATGAGCCAATTTCAATCTATTGATGTTGCTGATTATTATGATATGGACACATTCAAGCGTATTGAAGCGTTTGCCAAAGACAAAGCAACCCCATTCGTAGTGATCGATACCAGTATCATTGCGAAACAATACGATGACATGGTTAATAGTTTTCCTTATGCCCACGTTTATTATGCAGTTAAGGCGAACCCAGCGGCCGAGATCTTGACCTTATTAAAAGATAAAGGGTCAAACTTTGATATTGCGTCGATTTATGAATTAGATATGGTCACTAAGGTGGGCGTAACTGCCGACCGTGTGAGCTACGGTAATACCATTAAGAAGCGCCAAGATGTGCGTGCCTTTTATGAGCGCGGTGTGCGTATGTATGCATCCGACTCTGAAGCCGATCTGCGTATGATTGCCGAAGAAGCACCGGGTTCACGTATCTATGTGCGTATTCTGACCGAAGGCACAGACACAGCCGATTGGCCACTGTCACGCAAATTCGGCTGCCAGAATGAAATGGCCTATGAACTGTTAGTCTTAGCCCAGGAACTAGGCTTAGAACCCTATGGCATTTCATTCCACGTGGGTTCACAGCAACGTGATATCGGTGCTTGGGATTCGGCGATTGGTAAAGTGAAGAGCATCTTCGATCGTCTGCGTGATGAGCACAATATCACCTTGAAAATGATCAATATGGGAGGCGGTTTCCCAGCGAACTATATTGATAAAACCAATCAATTGGGTGTTTATGCCGAGCAAATTACCCATTTCTTGAAGGAAGATTTCGGTGACGATTTACCGCAAATTATTCTGGAACCGGGCCGTTCATTGATTTCCAACGCGGGTATTTTAGTGTCTGAAGTCGTGCTGATCAGCAAGAAGTCCTACACAGCCTTAGAGCGTTGGGTCTTTACCGATGTGGGTAAATTCTCGGGTCTGATTGAAACTATGGATGAGGCGATCAAGTTCCCGATCTATACCGAGAAGAAAGGTGAATTGGATAAATGCGTGATTGCGGGTCCGACCTGCGACAGTGCCGATATCATGTACGAACACTATAGCTATGGTTTGCCGAATGACCTCGCCATCGGTGACAGAATGTATTGGTTAACGGCGGGGGCATATACGACAACCTACTCGGCTGTTTGCTTCAACGGTTTCCCACCGCTCAAAGATTACTATTTGTAAGGGTTTGGGTTGATAGTAAAAAGGGCGCTTAGGCGCCCTTAGTTTTAGTTTTGTTCGTGGGATTTAAGGATCTGGTAGATCTCTTCTTTTAAATGTAGCTTTTTACTCTTGAGCTCTTTCACCGCAGGGTTGAAATCGCTACCGACTCGTTTTTCCAGTTGTTTTATTTCCTCGTCTAGCTGGTTGTGCTCGCTGAATTTGCGTTGAAAATGAGCATCTTGGGATTTGAGGGTGGAAATTAACTCGCTGTACTCTGGAAACATTGGCGTTCTCCTTGTCGTTACTTACTACACTGCTGATTTCACGTTAACCCTAACCTTATGCAGTAGGAGGAAACGTGATTGAGATCAATGTTTGTCTCCCTTCAGATTAGTCGTAAAAGAGTATTAGATCTAATTGCTTTTAAATCAGTTAATTAAATTACCATAAGCTTAGTCTACGGTGTGCAAGTCGATCTGGCTCACACTTTCTCCTGCAGAATTCAGACTGCCATCCAGAACCGTGGAAGATTTGCTATCTTTGTGATCAGACGATAATAGTTTTAGTAATTACATTACGACTAAACAATTACTTCTTGCCGATAATTCTGTGATCAAGTTAACCTTCACCGCTTCGATACTAGGTTAAAGTCGATTTTATAAGAATTTAATTATCAAAAATGAAAGGGGTTTTCATAATGGCTGATGTATTTCATTTAGGTTTGACCAAAGCGATGCTCGACGGTGCAACCTTGGCAATTGTGCCGGGCGATCCTGAGCGTGTAAAACGTATTGCCGAGTTAATGGATAATGCGACTTTCCTTGCTAGCCACCGCGAGTATACGAGCTATTTAGCCTATGCCGATGGTAAGCCTGTGGTCGTTTGCTCAACGGGTATTGGCGGTCCATCAACATCTATTGCAGTAGAAGAACTGGCACAATTAGGCGTGAATACCTTTTTGCGCGTAGGGACTACAGGTGCGATTCAGCCTCAAGTGAATGTGGGCGATGTGATTGTGACCCAAGCCTCAGTGCGTTTAGATGGCGCTAGCCTACACTTTGCACCTATGGAGTTCCCAGCGGTGGCAAACTTTGAATGTACCACGGCTATGGTTGCCGCGTGTCGTGATGTGGGCGTAGAGCCACACATTGGTGTTACAGCGTCTTCCGATACTTTCTACCCAGGCCAAGAGCGCTATGACACTGTCACTGGCCGTGTGACGCGCCGTTTTGCGGGCTCAATGAAAGAATGGCAAGAAATGGGCGTGCTGAACTATGAAATGGAATCGGCGACACTCTTCACTATGTGTGCGACTCAAGGTTGGCGTGCTGCCTGTGTTGCCGGTGTGATTGTGAACCGTACCCAGCAAGAAATCCCCGATGAAGCGACGATGAAAAAAACCGAAGTCAGTGCGGTTTCTATTGTGGTTGCTGCGGCGAAAAAACTGCTCGCTTAATCTTATTAAGCTTGGCGGCACTCCCCTGCAAAGCGAGTGTTAAAATATAGCAAAGGTGCCTAAGGGCACCTTTGCTATTTTCGACTTAAGGTGATGTAGTATCGATTAGAAATGGTATTGGGCGATCACTGAGTAAGTGTCTTGATCGACGCCTTTCACACCGTATTTATTGGTCCACAGATCGTATTCGATACCGACCAACAGTTTGTTGGCTTTGTGCTCACCAAACAGGCTCTTGCCTAGGTCATATTTTAACTGTGGATTAAAGTGGAAGTTCTCTTCATAGCCGTTATTGTCGCTGGCAAATACCCAGTCGATAAAGCCGTCCAATACGATATTGGCGGAACCAACGGGAATGTCGATACGAAATACTGGGGTGAACTGCCAGCCGTCACTCTGGTTACCGGTACTCATGGCATCGCGGCGGTAAGTGTTGAAGTTTAAGTAAGTGAAGTAAGGCACGGCTAAATCGATACCTAGGCCGTACAACAGGCTATGAACTGGGCCTTCACCTTCTTCGTAGGTTAATGCCAGCGACAGATCTGTCACTGGTCCAAAGGCGATTTTCTCTCCGAGGATTTTGCTGGCGCTAAAGCGTGGCGATATTTCGCCATAGGTGGTGCTTTCAACGCCGTTGTTGTTGCCTTTGAAGGTGATAAAATCTTGGAAGGCAAACCAATCACCGTATTTCCATGCACCAGCGGTTTCGAGTGTGACAGTGGCTTGTTTGTCCGATGGAGCCAAGTCGTAGTCTTCGCCATAAAGGGCGGTTGCACTGAAATCCCACCACTGTACTAAGTCACCAGCAAACGCTTGAGGAGAAAGCATTAATGCTAGACATAGGCATGTTTTTTTCATTGTTATTTCCTGTTGTAGGGGTTGAAGCTAAATAAGGTTGTACTCAGTTCCTGCTCTGTGAACAGTGCGGCAAAGCGACTCAGGCTTAGTGGCTTGAATCTGCTGTGGCAGAGAGCTCGGTAAAAAGTGCGGGCAATATATGCAAAAATTTACAATTATTCAAAGTTTTTATCGAATGTTGTTGTGAAAATCACATAATCATATTGCCGATTTAAATGAGTTTAATCTATTGATTTTTGTTGATTATTTTATCTCTGCGTTATTTTTTGTTGATGTTTTTAGCTAACATTTTGAATTGATTGTGCTTAATTTTAGAACAGAAAAGCCCACTTTTTACCATAACGCAATTTACTCCCTTAGTGAGCCTCAGTTATTTCCCTTGATGTCGTTTTTATCGGCGGATAAATTTACGACATATTATGTCGCATATCTGTTATTCAGCTGCTATAGTGCTGCACAGGATGCTCTCATTTCAGGGGGGAAATATGGAGTTTTCAAATCCAATTATAGTGTGGGCGCTCATTGGGCTGATCCTGATGCTTGCCGAACTCGTTGTGCCAGGTGGTATAGTTGTGTTGCTGGGCGCGGCTTGCTTAGTCGTTGCGGGCGCATTAGGTATCGGGCTAGTGGACGGGGTAGTGCAGAGCATGACTCTGTGGTTTATTTCGGCCATTGTTTTGCTGTTAGCCTTCAGACAAGTGACTCAAAAACTCGTCGGTGGTGATTCCCATGTGGATAACACCGATGAAGAACTCGATATCTACAATCAAATCGCTCGTGTTAAACAAACCATAGGCCCAGGACAAACTACGGGTCGAGTCGAGTTTCAAGGGAGCGAATGGCCCGCCCTCGGCGATGGCAGTATTATTACGGTGGGCACTGAAGTCCGAGTTATTTGTCGTGAAAACATTGCCCTCGTGGTTGAGCCTGTTATTCAGGCAACTTCTCAAAACTAAAGGATGAGTCTATGTTTCTGTTTACCTTAGTTATTTTGTTTTTCCTCTTTATTCTCTATAAGTTGATGCTGATTGTGCCTATGCGTGAGGTGCACGTTATCGAGCGTTTAGGGAAATTCCGTACCGTGTTACAACCGGGATTCCATTTCTTAATCCCTTTCTTCGATCGCGTCGCATATAAACACGATACCCGCGAGCAAGTGCTCGATGTGCCGCCACAGAGTTGTATTTCCAAGGATAATACCCAGCTTGAGGTGGATGGTTTGGTTTACCTCAAGGTGATGGACGGTAAGCTAGCCAGCTATGGTATTGAGAACTACCGTAAGGCTGCAGTCAATCTTGCGCAAACCACTATGCGTTCTGAAATCGGTAAATTGACCTTAAGTGAAACCTTCTCCGAGCGTGACCGCTTAAATGAATCCATAGTACGTGAGATTGATAAGGCTTCTGAGCCTTGGGGGATCAAGGTCTTACGTTATGAAATTCGCAATATTACGCCATCGCGCCATGTGATCCATACCCTAGAGAAGCAGATGGAAGCCGAGCGTCGTAAGCGTGCCGAAATCACCTTAGCCAATGCGGAAAAGGCGGCCATGATCAATATGTCCGAAGGCGAGCGCCAGGAGGCGATCAATATTTCAGAGGGACAAAAACAGAAGCGGATTAACGAAGCCAAAGGTACGGGGCAGGAAATCGCCATCATTGCCAAGGCGAAGTCGGAGGGGATGGCGATGATCTCCCAAGCCTTAGCGGTTAACGGGGGAAATGATGCGATGAATATGCTGCTAAAAGAGCAGTTTATCGCCCAAGTCGGCAAAATCCTCAGCGATGCGCAAGTGTCAGTCGTTCCCGCTGAAATGGCGAAGTTAGAAGGTTTCTTCGAAGGGATGGAACAAGTCACTCAAACCGTGAGTGGCCAACATTCTGTTAATAAAGGAGCGCGTTAATGAATATCCCACTCGATACCGATTTAGCTGTGATGGCTATTTGGGGACTCATTTTTGCCATATTCGTGATTAAACTGTTCCAATCGATTCGCTTAGTGCCGACTAAATCGGCCTATATCGTCGAGCGTTTGGGTAAGTATCACAGTACCTTAGATGCGGGTTTCCATACGCTGATCCCCTTTGTCGATAAAGTTGCTTATATCCATGACTTAAAAGAAGAAACTATCGATGTACCACCTCAAGAGTGCTTCTCGAGTGACGAAGTGAATGTGGAAGTCGATGGGGTGATTTATATCTCTGTCACCGATCCTGTTAAGGCGAGCTACGGCATCACCGACTATCGTTATGCGGCAATTCAACTTGCGCAGACTACGACTCGCTCTGTGATTGGTACTTTAGATTTAGACAGAACCTTCGAGGAACGTGATGTGATCTCCGCTAAAGTGGTCGAAGTGCTCGACCAAGCGGGTGCTATGTGGGGGATCCGTGTACACCGTTATGAGATTAAAAATATCACCCCACCCGAAACCGTTAAAAATGCGATGGAAATGCAAGTCAACGCCGAACGTGAGCGCCGTGCATTACTGGCAAAGAGTGAAGGTGATAAGCAGAGTAAGATTAACCGCTCAGAAGGGATAAAGGCCGAAACAGTCAATCGCTCTGAGGGTGAAATGCAGCGCCGTATTAACGAGGCCGAAGGTAAGGCGGAGGAGATTTTAACCCTATCGCGGGCAACGGCTGAGTCTATTGAGCGTTTAGCGACAGTGATTGCCGCGCCAGGTGGCCATAATGCACTGCGTATGCAGCTGGGTGAGCAATATATGAAACAACTCGATGGCTTAAGCCATAAGAGCAGCCGAGTGGTGTTACCCGGTAATATGGTCGATTTCGATTATTGGATGAATAGCATAGGGTTAAAAGAGAAAAGCAGTAAGGAATAACACTTACCACAGCTCTGAGTTTAGCTTTCGCTAAAAGGCCAAATACCGAGGTATTTGGCCTTTTGCTTAAGCGAATCGCGATTACTTCAGCGCATAGCTATTACTTGGCAATCGCCAAGATCTGGCAGCCATTGATCCCGGCATTTTGCAGCACATGGCGTTTACGCTCCGCCTCACGTCTGGTTTCGTAAGGTCCTAGGGCCACTTTATACCAAGTGCCTGTGGTGCCTTCGATTTGCCTTACCTGCGCCTCTAAACCTTGAAAGGCAATGACAGCCTTCATCTGATTAGCTTGGGATTCCTGACGGAACGAAGCACACTGCAATTGATATTGCTGTGGTGTACGGCTTGCCACAACATCGGGAATATCCACCTCAACGTGCTTGTTTTCAAGCTCGTTCAAATAGGTCCACTCTTCCTTGGGTTGTGGCGGCAGAGCATTGGGATCTTTTTTAGGTACCACAGCAATCGCGGGTTCATCAACGGGAACACTCACTGGAACACTAGTCGCTTGTCGTTCGGTTTCCTTTACCTTAGGCGTTAGCGTTGCCGCGGGTTCCTGTGCTTTAGCGCGTGGCTCAGTTTTTACGGTCGCCGCCTCCAGGGGGGTCTGTTTGGCCGTGTCCTTGATGCTCCAAAGAAAATAGCCAAAACAGCCCACGGCGATAAAGGCAAACAGGATTAACGCTATAGGCAGCTGTCTGCGAGGTGGCGCTTTTTTGGTTGTAGGCCGTGCTCGCGTTGCGCGAATAGGGCGCGGTTTAGCGCCCGATTGCGGTCTTCTGTTGGCGTAGTCGCGATTACTCATGGCTTACATCCGTTCTAGGGTTTCGATACCTAGTAGATTTAGGCCCTTTTGCAGGGTGCGAGCCGTCAGTTGTGATAGCAACAAGCGGCTATCGCGTTGTGCATCATTATCGGCGGCAAGCACTGGGCAAGCCTCGTAGAAGCTGGAGAATGCGCCCGCTAATTCATAGAGATAACCACATAATACGTGTGGCTGGCCTTTATCTACCACGCGATTAAGGATTTCACCAAACTGCGCCAGTTTGTTACCTAGGTCCTTCTCTTTTTCATGCTCGAGCACGATAGTCGCTTGGCTTAAATCCACGTCGGTTGCCCGTTTAAAGATGCCAGCTACACGGGTGTAGGCGTAGAGCAAGTAAGGCGCGGTATTGCCTTCAAAACTGAGCATTTGCTCGAAGCTGAAGATGTAATCGCTGGTACGGTTTTTCGATAAATCGGCGTATTTCACCGCGCTAATACCCACCACTCGGGCGATTTCTGCCAGGGTGACTTCATCCATATCGGGGTTTTTGCTGCGAACGAGATCCAGCGCGCGGGTATTGGCTTCCTCTAACAAATCCACCAACTTGACTACGCCGCCTGTGCGGGTCTTGAATGGGCGACCATCTTCACCATTCATAGTGCCGAAGCCTAAGTGCTCTAGTGACATATCCTCGCGAACAAATTTAGCCAATTTAGCCAGGCTAAAGACTTGCTGGAAGTGCAGCGCTTGGCGTAAATCCACAAAGTACAGCACGCGGTCTGCCTTGAGCACGCTCGAGCGGTAACGCATTGCTGCTAGGTCGGTCGTGGCATATAAGTAACCCCCATCGGCCTTTTGAATGATCACGGGCAGGGCTTCACCTTCCTTATTGCGGAAGGCTTCTTGGAATACCACTTTGGCGCCGTTGCTTTCGGTCAATAAACCTTGGGCATCTAAATCTTTTACGACCTGTTCTAAATCGGCGTTATAGGCACTTTCACCGTGCACATCGGCGCGAGTCAGACTCACACCTAAACGGGCGTAGACTTCATGGCAGTGGCTTAAGGAAATGTCGTTAAATTCGCGCCACAGTTTGTTGCAATAGGCATCGCCCGATTGCAGTTCGACCACAAGTTGGCGTGCGCGGGTGGCAAACTCTGCCGATTCGTCGAAGCGCAGCTTGGCTGCGCGGTAAAATGTTTCTAAATCAGAGAGTTCAAGCTGAGCCTGCTCGCCATTTTGGGCGCGCAGTTCTTCCATATAGGCCAGCAGCATACCAAACTGAGTACCCCAGTCGCCCACATGATTTTGGCGGATAACCCTGTGGCCCAAAAACTCTAGGGTGCGCACTACGCTGTCGCCAATGATGGTCGAACGTAGGTGGCCTACGTGCATCTCCTTGGCAAGGTTGGGTGAAGAGTAATCCACCACAATGGTTTGTGGCTTTGGTAATTTAATCCCTAAATGCTCGTCCTGGATTGCGGCCTGTAATTGGTTAGCTAAGGCACTGTCATCGATGAAGAAGTTGATAAAACCAGGGCCAGCGATTTCGACTTTTGCCACATAAGCAGAGGCGGGCAGGTTGTCGATGATCAACTGGGCTAACTCGCGGGGATTTTTACCCGCCGCCTTGGTCAGCATCATGGCTAAGTTGGTTGCTAGGTCGCCATGGCTCTTATCCTTGGTTCGATCTACTTGAATGCGCGCTTCAAAATCAGCCGGCAAAATGCCTTGTTGTTTAAAGGATTCGAGTGTTTGTTCAAGTAATGATTGGATATGTGATTTCATGGATTAATTAGCTACTAACTTTAAGAGTGAATACAGGGAATAACCGCATATTTTAGCCGTTTGTGGTGCTTAATTGCTATCTTCCCAAGGACTTTTTATCAAATGGCGCTGAAATATTTATCAAATAACCTAGCTACAACAGATCCTGCGGATCCCGATCTAGGCTCCAGCGGCAACGCTTGGCTTCGGGGAGTTGTTCGATAAGGGGATGAATGCGTTCAAACTCCTGTTGCAAGCGGTGGCGATTTTTGGCTTGAAACATTAACTGGCGGCGGAATTTTCCCGCTTTTTTATCGAGTGGTGCGGGCAGCGGGCCTATGACCTCAAACTCTTTATCCTGGGGCAATAGGGCGGCAAAGGCATTGAGAAAGTTATCGGCATCTAAGGCTGAATGGGCCTCGGCGCGCACTAACACCATATGCCAAGCCGGTGGCAATAATGCCTGTTGTCGCTCTTTGAGTTGGCTGCGGGCAAACTCACCGTAACCTCGATGCAGCAAGTCCCTTAAAATAGGATTGTCGCTTTGGTGGGTCTGCAGTAACACAGTGCCGGGTTTACTGGCGCGGCCGGCTCGCCCTGCGACTTGGGTATAGAGCTGGCCAAAGCGTTCCGGTGCCCTAAAGTCGGCACTAAAGAGTGCCCCATCCACATCCAGTAACCCCACTAGGGTGACGTCGGGGAAATGGTGCCCTTTGGCAAGCATTTGAGTGCCGACGAGGATCTTATATTCCCCCTTATGAATGGCGGTTAAATGTTTTTCAAGGGAACCTTTGAGCCGAGTGGTGTCCCTATCGATGCGCACTACGGGATATTGGGGAAACTCTTGCTCTAATGCCTGGGCTAACTGTTCAGTGCCTATGCCTTGGCCCATCAGCATAGTGCTGCCGCATTTATGGCATTGCTTGGGAATGGCATATTGGTTGCCGCAGTGGTGGCAGCGAATTTCTCCAAGGGATTGATGCACTGTGAAAAAGGCATCACAGCGGTCACATTCATGGAGATGACCACACTCGTGGCAAAGCAGGGCGGGGGCAAAACCACGGCGATTTAAAAACAGCAATACCTGATTACCCGCATCTAAATGGGCGCGGATTTCATTGATCAGTGGTGCCGACATGCCCGCCTTCAAGGGTAAATTTTTAATATCTATGATCCCTTGCCGGACTTTTTTGGCGGCGCCAGCCCGTTCACCAAGCTGTAAGTGCTGATAGCGACCGCTTAAGGCATTTTGTAGACTTTCGAGTGAGGGGGTGGCCGAGCCTAAAATCACGGGAATAGCTTCTAAGTGTCCGCGCATGACGGCTAAGTCGCGGGCGTGGTAGCCGATACCTTCCTGCTGTTTAAAGCTGCTGTCGTGTTCTTCATCGAGAATGATCACCCCAGGAAACGCCATAGGGGTGAAGAGGGCCGAGCGGGTGCCAATGATGATGGCGGCTTGGCCGCAGCGAGCCTGTCGCCAGGCTTCGAGGCGTTGATTATCGGTTAAACCTGAGTGTAACACCGCGACATTGACCTTAAAGCGGCGCTTAAAACGATTGATAGTCTGTGGCGTCAGACCGATCTCTGGCACTAAGATCAGAGCCTGCTTACCCTGTTTGAGTATTTCTTCGAGCACCGCTAAGTAGACTTCGGTTTTACCCGAACCGGTAATGCCCTCTAGCAGGGTGCAGTGGTATCCTTGCTGCTGATTGAGAATAGTGACGGCTACCGCTTGCTCTTTATTGAGTCTGTGGGGTGTTTCATCCAGTTCTAGCTCGGTGCGCCAATTAAGATTAAGCTCGGCGAGCTTTTCGTGACGTTCAATCCAGCCTTTCTCTTCTAGGGCTTTTAAGGCGGTTTTACTGATCTCTAAACTGATGAGATCCTCCTGAGTTAAACTGGCCAACTTGAGTGAATCGAGCAGTTTCTTTTGGGCGGGCGCGCGTTTAATGGTTTCTGGCGCGATATTTTTTCCGACCTCGGTGAGTTGCCAGTAGTGGATGGTTTGCGGCGCGGCATCTATTCCTTTACGTAGGGCGACGGGCAGCGCCTGAGTGAGCATTTGTCCCTGGCTGCAAAAGTAGTATCTTGCTGCCCATAGGGTTAATTTATAAAGGGATTCTGGCAGTAAAGGCGTATCGTCAATAAACTCGATAACAGATTTAATTTGCTTGGGTTCTAGGTTGCAGCTATCTGTTATTGCTGTGACTAGCCCGATAAGTTGCTGGCGACCAAAGGGTACCTTAACACGCACACCGATGTGGGGAGCTTGTTGGTAGGTCGCAGGAACGCGGTAACTGAAGTTTTGCCGCATAGGCACAGGTAAGGCAACTTCAACAAACAGTGACATATGCTGGGCGAGTCTTAAGTGGGAATGGGGTTTAGTGTACTCAGCACGGCTGGCGAGGGCTAGTCCTAATGACGGTTTATCCATGGATAGTTGAGAGTAAGTAAATGACTAAAATAGCGAAATCATTAGGACTGCTTGCCTTGATGTACAGCGTTGCTACTGTGGCGCAGGTATCCCATGTGAGCATTAATAGCCGGATGTTTGAGTTGGGGACTTATCCTAAGATGCGGCTGAATGTGATCACCGATAATCAGGATATGACGCGTCTAGAGTTTGTGGTGCATCAGTCCACGGGTGAAGAAAAGTTGATGGCGCAGCAGCTTAATCGCTTCCTGATTTTGCTGACTGGGGTCGAGGATGTTACCGATCCTAAGGCGCTGCTGTTGGTGCGGGAATATCGCGTCGATCGTTGGTTTGAGGTGAAGAGTCTGCCAGTATTCGGGGCGGATAAAGTGCCTGAGCCCCAAGTGGCAGAACCTAAATTTACCCCTAATCCTACGGTTAAAACCACTCAAACGGCTAAGCCTGTGGTCGGTAGCACAGCTAACATTGTCCATACTGGCGCAGACTCAACCGCAATGACTCCCACTGTCGCTGCTATTCCCATAGCCACTCCAACTGCACATACAGATACGACCAATCCCGCCCCAAGGGCTAAGGGGCAAAGTACATTAATGGATGCGCCAACCACTCCCAATGCCAAGCCGAGTCCGTCTACTGTACTGGCATCGGAGGAATGTGTGCTCAATTATGCCGCCAACGAGACCCTGTGGCGCATTGCCAATCGCTACGCAGCCGAATGGGAACTGAATATGTACGGTGCTATGTTGGCGATTTATGATGCGAATCCTAAAGCCTTTGCTAAAAATAAAATCAATGCCCTAAAGAAAAATGTGACGCTCTATTGCCCTTCTAAGGAGATGTTGATGCGCTATGCAGACGCCGGGGAAGCCAAGGTAATATTTGAAGGTAAAAACGGTGGCTAAATAGCCGTTTTAAATTGTAGGTTACTTTATAGGCCACAGGGTATCGGTAAGCTGGCTCTCGGCGCCATGGTGAGCATCGCATCGCGATACGCTGCGAACGTGAGCCATGGAGGGCGAACTGGCTTTTGTGTATAGATACATTTGGCGCGCTGGAACCCTTGAGGAGCGTTTCTTGTGAGATCAATAGCTGGCGTGCCTGCGTCGAATACCCTGTGATGTCGCATAATGAGGGCCAATTATCTAGGGCATGAATAAGAGGACTATAATCCGTGAAACGCTCAGATAATCTACTTGTATCCGCCGTGGTGATACTGTACCATTCTGCGCCCTAAACATATTGTTATTAACATGCATGTGGTGTCCGACTACGGGTTGGAAGAGCGACATGGCCTTACACTTTTGAGGTAACCCCAATGAAACCAGGTATCCACCCAACATACGCTATCATCACTGCAAACTGTACTTGTGGTAACGTGATCAAAGTAAACTCTACTGCTGGTAAAGATCTGCACTTAGACGTATGTGGTGCTTGTCACCCATTCTACACTGGTACACAAAAAGTTGTTGATACTGGCGGTCGTATCGACAAATTCAACAAGCGCTTCGCAGTGCTTGCAAAGAAATAATTGCGATTGCAATGTTTCTAGAAAAGGCGCCTATGGCGCCTTTCTGCTTTCTGTCATTTGCCGAACTGCTTTATTTACGCCTATCTTAATACTTATGTTAAATACCTATCTGGTACGACTTCACTCAATTAATCGTCAACTTATTGCGTATTGCGAGTTCAAGTATGTAATTCGACTTATTTATAGCAATTATCTATAAGATAAATACGCTAGCCGACATATATTGTAATTTAACCAACATTTTTGAGATTAATTCGCTACAACTTGCGCTATAACTACAAAATATATGTTTGTTTCCTACAAAATATATTAAGAAATGTAGCTTTATTATAGGAGATAAGTTTATAAAACTAAGCTTAGAGGGGGTATTTGAAGGCTAAAGTGAAATTTCTGAATCTCTTATTTAAAAATTCCCCTTATTGGCGTATCTTACCTCGACCAGCCAGACTATTAACATCACCCTTTGGTGAGACTAGATGTGTGTTGGTAGGCCTTACTCTCATAAATTATAAATGTCGCATTTCAGGATTTTAAAATGTCGGATATTCGTCAACAAGCGCTCGATTATCATGAATTCCCCGTTCCAGGCAAAACTGCAGTTTGCCTTACCAAACCTGCTGAAACGAGTCACGATCTCGCCCTTGCCTATAGCCCTGGTGTGGCTGAGCCTGTGCGCGAAATTGCCGCTAATCCTGACAATGCATACCGTTACACCAATAAGGGCAACACGGTCGCGGTTATTACCAATGGCACTGCGATTCTGGGTTTAGGCAATTTAGGTCCCTTGGCATCTAAACCTGTGATGGAAGGCAAGGCGTTACTATTTAAGCATTTCGCCAATATCGATTCGACGGATATTGAAATCACCCATAATACACCCGAAGAGTTTATTAACACGGTTGCGGCCATTGCCGATACTTTCGGTGGTATTAACCTCGAAGACATCAAAGCTCCAGAATGCTTTGTGATTGAGCGTGAGTTGATTGAGCGCTGCAAGGTACCCGTATTCCATGATGATCAACACGGCACGGCAATTGTGACCGCGGCGGGTATGATCAACGCACTGGAAATTCAAGGTAAGCTGATTAGCGATGCCATATTTGTCTGTATGGGTGCCGGCGCTGCCGCTATCGCCTGCATGACTATGCTGGTGAAGTGTGGTGCGAATCGCGCCAATATTTATATGTTAGACACTAAGGGGGTTATTCATTCTGGCCGTACTGATCTGAATGAATATAAAGCTCTTTTTGCCAATGATACCGATAAACGTACGCTGCAGGATGTGATTAAAGGTGCGGATGTCTTTTTAGGTCTCTCTGGTCCTAATGTGATTGGCGCCGACGACGTTGCTATGATGGCCGACAAGCCAGTGATTTTTGCCTGTTCTAATCCAGATCCTGAGATCAAGCCTGCACTGGCCCACGCGATCCGCAGTGATTTGATTATGGGAACTGGCCGCAGCGATTACCCTAACCAAGTGAATAATGTGCTGTGCTTCCCGTTTATTTTCCGCGGTGCCTTAGATGTGCGAGCCTCTTGCATCAATGATGAAATGAAGATCGCCGCCGTGCATGCGATTGCCGCATTAGCGAAAGAACCCGTTCCTGCGAGTGTGCTTAAAGCCTATCCTAAGGTCAGTTCGTTAAGCTTTGGCCCAGAATATGTGTTGCCAAAACCAATGGATCCACGCCTATTGCCTCAGGTTGCCCGCGCCGTAGCGCAGGCGGCCATTGACTCTGGCGTTGCGGCGATTCCAACTCTGCCGCAATATGCCGATTAAGTAAAAATGATCTATTCAAAAAGAGGCTAATTAGCCTCTTTTTGTTTTTTAGCGAGTATGAAAACCCTTGGTTGCCTTTTGGGTTATGCTACTGAATAATCAGGGGGAGCATTTGTTGAACTCGTGTTAAGAGTGCACCGATAATTATAATAATTCTGCAGGATAGCGGATCGATGAAATTCACTCGAATATTAACTACAAAATTAACCAGTTTTTGGTTGATGTCCTTGGCTGCTATCGCCTTTGTATTCTTACTCAGCGCCATGATGGGCTTTGTGCAGTTGACCTATAAGTTTCAACAGCAAAAAGTGTCCGAACTCGAATCCATGCTCGTTAACCATTACCATACCCAGCCCGATTGGGAGCTGGAGTCTTGGTTGCCGCCTATGCTACTGGCCTATAATGCCGTTGACTTTCGTTTAACACTGAACGACGACGTGTTATTTGCCTATAAAGGCAATGTATTAGCCCAAAATGCTATGGTGTATAACCATCTTCTCGACCCCGCGGGGCTGAGGATGACACTTACCCTGCCGCAGCCCTTTGCACATTACAGTGTCAGTTGGTATGAAATCTTGATCCTAGGGGTTGGTCTATTAGCTGTAATAGCTTTGGTCCGCTTGGGTTATTCTTGGTTTTCCCAACAATTGGATGGCATAGAAGAACTTGCCGAGCGCAGTCGTTTGATCCTGCTGGGTAAACACGAGCAGGCACTGGCGACGCCGGGAAAGGGTAGGCCTAGGCTCATTAATCGTGCGCTGACGAAACTGCTTGAAGAATTGCAGGACGCTCAAAAAGAGCGTGGCCGTTTCGATAAGTTTATTCGTTCCAATACCTTCCTCGATGCTGAAACTCGCATAGGTAATCGACTGTTCTTAAATAATCGCCTCGATGCCTTAAGCAATGACCAAGGCATGGTTGCCCACGGGGTCATTTATCTATTGGAGATGGATGATTTAGATCTGCTGCAGCAGGCTAAGGGTGAGCAAGTGGCAAAGGATCTGCTCAGCGCCACAGTCAATGGCATTAGCCAGATCCTACAAAGCCTGCCAAACAGTATTTTTGCCCGCCGTTCCCACAATCAGTTTGCCATAGTCGTGCCGCAAATCTCGTTAATAGAGGCCGATCAGCTCGCCAGTAAGCTGTTGAAGGTTTGCCTAAGTCAGCCCCTGCCCGATGTGGAAAATAGCGATAATTTCTTCCACTTAGGCTGCGCCTATTTTACTGCGGGTGATAATGCGGCCCAGTTGATCGACGAGGCCGACATGGCACTGCGCGCCGCGCAATTACAGGGGAACAGTAATTGGTTTATGTACGATAAGGGAGCCATAGATGAAGAGTTTGCCAAGGGCTCTGTTCGCTGGCGCAGCTTTTTAGAAAACGCCCTAGTACAACGGCGTTTTTATCCCTTTAGACAGCCCATTATCGATTCCGATGGCATTGAGCACCATAGGGAAATCTTTACCCGTGCGCGGGATAATCAAGGTGCATTAATCCGTGCCACGCTCTTTATTCCAATGGCAAATAAATGTGGATTAATGCCGCAGATTGAGCGGCAGATGATTGAGCGTGTCTTGGCTTTACTGAGTAACGTACAGCCTGCAAACCAAGTTTATAGCGTGAATTTGAGCTTAGACTCCCTAATGAGCCGCGCTTTTACCCAATGGCTAAAAACCACTCTGCTGGAATATCGCCACCTTACACCTCAACTGATTTTTGAAGTCTCCGAAGACATAGTTATCCATCATCAAGAAAAGCTGCAGCCTAAGCTCGATATGATACGTAAGATGGGCGCTCGCCTCTGTGTTGACCATGTGGGCCAACAGGTCGTTGGGACTTACTATATTAGAGAATGTCACTTCGATATGATTAAGTTGCACAGATCCATAGTGCGTCATATTCATTTACGCCCAGAAAATCAATTGTTTATTCGTAGTTTAATCGGTGGTCTGTATCGCACCGAAGTGCAAGTGTGCGCCGAGGGCGTTGAAGTATTTGAAGAGTGGCAAACCCTGCAGATCCTAGGGGTAGGTATGGCCCAAGGCATGTATTTTAGTGATCCTATTGAGGCCTAGTCAAAGGGGAGGATTTTGACGAACTCTTGTGATCCTAGTGGAAGATTAGGCTTGATTTGGCGTATTTCTCTATAAAATTCACAGATTAGCGGCTAGACTAGCCTGTGCCAAAATTATGACGGTGGATTTGATGAGCTCCCCATTTGCATTACAACGTCTCATGAACCATCGTTTTTCAGGTTGTTTGGGTATAAACAGTAGCGAACTCGTGACTCTAGCTTTTCAATTCATCAGGTTATAGGCATTTTTATGGATAAAAGACTCATTAGTCGATTAGCCTTTTGGCAGAAGAAAGCGACATCAATAGATCTCGGTGTCTATGTCTGTCCTGATAAGCTATGGGTATACGCTCCCGCCACCGACAATCTGGCGCAACAATGGCTATCATTTGAGCTGCAAAATGAGCAATGGCAAACGGCCTTTGCGGCCCTCGCCCGTACCTTCCCAAATGCTCGGCTGCAAATTGTACTGGTGAGCAGTTGTTACCAATTATTAGTCGCCGATAAACCCAATGTAAATGCCGAAGAACTGCCCCAAGCACTGCTGTGGTCAATCAAAGATATGGTGACTATTCCAGTGCCGCAGATCCACTTAGATTATTTTGAGTCGCCGCTACCAAGCAATAAAATCAGTGTCGTAGTGGTGGCAAAAGATTATGTCGTCAACATAGTACAAGCCATTAACTCACAAGGACTTAGCGTTGCCGGGATCAGTATTGAAGAGTTAGTTATGACTAACCTATTTATCGATGACAACCAGGCGCGCCTCATTGTCAGCCACCATACTGGACAGGAATTGCTCCTGACCGTGGTTAAGCAAGGCCAACTCTATATGCAGCGCCGGGTCCGTGGCTTTATGCAACTGGATAAAACCGACGTCGATCAACTTCATTATGGTCTTGCCGATAATCTCAGCTTAGAAATTCAACGTTCGATGGATTATTTTGAGAGCCAGCTCAGGCAAGCGCCAGTGGCCTCTATCGAATTATTGGCCGATGGTGCCGTTGATGCGTTAGCTAAGTTAGTTTCGGCAAACTTTAATCAAGCCGTTAATGTCATCGATAAAAGCGCTGTCGGGGCTCGAATGGCGGAATTAGCCTTTAGTGAATTTTCCCGAGGTGCCGAGTGATGAAATCCAGGGTCAATTTATATTCTGCAACATTACTCCCGCCTGAGCAGAGGCTCACCTTTGCAAGATTAATGGCCTATGCCACAGGGTTGATTTTGCTCTGTGTTATTGTGGGGGCCTACGGCTACTGGCAATTGAGTCAATCCGAATTTGCTTTGCAACAAGCCAGCAGTCAAAAACAACGGCTCGATCAACAAAAGCTTGAACTCGAAGCACAAATTGCCGCTCGCAAACCCGATCCCGCCTTAGTGGCACGGGTCGATTTGGAGTCTCAGCAATTAGCGTTAAAACAATTGCTAATGAGTGAACTCGCGGTGCGCTCATCCCTCACGAGTCGAGGCTTTGGTCCTGTGCTTAAGGAACTAGCCACAGTTTCCGATGCCAGTGTTTGGCTAAGTCGTATCACCATTAATGAGCAACATTTTATGTTTGAGGGTTTTGCCGATCATCCACAGAGTATTCCTTTGTGGGTTGGCAAGCTAAAGACGACCAGCACATTGAAAGGACAAGCATTTTCTTCTATGACAATGGATCGCGGTGAGGATAAGCCGTTAGCGTTTACGCTAACGAGCGACATGCCAGTGGAGTCCACTCGATGAAAGCGATATTCAAGAGCTTAGGCCAGAAGTTTGATGTACTGAGTCGGCGTGAGCGGGTGTTGATAGCGGTCGCGCTACTCGTATTGTTGGGTATGTTGGGCTTTATGCCATTAGAATCACTGTGGAAAAATCACAGCAGCATAGCCCAGCAACTCAAGACCCTTGAACAGGAAAATAGCATTTCAGTGCAACAGCTTGAGCTGTACCAGCAGCGTTTAGCTATGGATCCCAATCAGGATTATCAACAACGACTCAATTTGCTATTGCAGCAGAATCAAGATATCGATGCGCAGCTCAATGAGCAAATGGTCGACATGGTACCCGCAGATTATATGCCCGAGTTATTGAGTCAGTTACTCGGGCAGGTACAAGGGGTAAAGCTACTGAAATTTACCTCGATTGCCCCTGTGCCGCTTTTGGCCGTAGGGGAAGAAAAAAAGCTTAATTTGTACAGCCATGGGATCCGCATGAGCCTCGAAGGAGATTATTTCTCTGTGCTGCGCTTCGTTGAAGCGGTTGAGGCTATGCCGGACAAGCTTTACTGGAAACGACTCGACTACAAGGTCGCCGATTATCCAAAGGGAAGCATAGATATCGAACTCTATACCTTGAGTATTAATAAGGACTTTATCAGTGTTGCTAAATAAGCCTTATATTTTCATTGCATTAGCTGGTCTCGCCTCCAGCGTATCGGCGGAGGCATTGCGTGATCCTACCTTACCCGGTAAAGGATTTTCCAGTGCGGGCCATGGGGGCCAAACCCATCATCAAGCCTTAGTGTTAACTAGCATCGTCAGTTCAGAGAAGACGGCCTACGCCGTGATCAATAATAAAATATTGTCTGTCGGTGACAGCATTCAAGGGGTGACAGTCGTCCGCATCACGCCTTCGGCTGTGTCACTTTCCGATGGCCGAAAATTGGCATTGTTCCAAGCAATAACAGAGAGATAGGGAATACAACTCAGATGAAAGCGATTAAATACTTCACACCTCTACTCTCACTTTGCCTGTTGGCATGCCAAACCGCAGATAGGCCGCAGCCTGAAGCCTCAAAGGCGGAACTCGCGGCATCCATGACGGCAGCGGATAAACCCGCAACGCCACCTCCACCGGCAACTATGCCGGATGCGGTGCAACGTGAGCTTAATTCTGGCGCACTGATGGCGGGGTTAACCCCTCCGATGGAAACCGAGCGGCGCTTCGATGTGTCGGCCCATGATGTGGATGCAAAAGTGTTTTTCCCGAGCCTAGTACAAGGCACACCCCTGAGTGTCGCTGTGCACCCAGATGTACAAGGTACTATTTCTCTTTCACTTAAAGGCGTTACCTTAAGTGAAGCTATTCAAGTCGTTGAAGATATTTACGGCTATGAAGTTAGCCGAGAAGGCCGAGTCCTAAGGGTATTCCCTGCGGGAATGCGTACCGAAACATTCCCACTGAATTATTTATATATGGAGCGTGATGGCCTGTCGTTGACTTCGGTTAGCTCTGGGCGGATCTCCGACAATAATAATTCGAACAACGGCAACTCGAATAGCAACTCGAACAACAGTAACTTCAACGATAGCTCGAATAATAATTCGAATAATGGCAGTAACTCGAGCAGCAATAACAGTGACAGTACCAACGGCACTTTTATTCGTTCCCGCACTAAGACGGATTTTTGGGGAGAATTGAAGGAGACGCTGACGGCGATTATCGGTGACACGGGTAATGGCCGCCAAGTGGTCGTGACGCCACAGGCAGGTTTAGTGACAATTCGCGCCTATCCGAATGAGCTACGTCAGGTGCGTACGTTTTTAAGTTCGGCCGAGAGTCACCTACAGCGCCAGGTGATCCTCGAGGCTAAAATTTTAGAAGTGACCCTATCCGATGGTTATCAGCAGGGGATCCAGTGGGAAAACGTCTTAGGCCATGTGGGTAATACCAATATCAATTTTGGCACCTCGGCGGGCCCCGGTCTAAGCGATAAGATCACATCCGCCATTGGGGGGGTAACCTCAATTAGCATCAAAGGCTCTGATTTCGCGACCATGATCAACTTGCTAGATACCCAAGGAGATGTGGATGTGCTCTCCAGCCCAAGAGTCACGGCGTCTAATAATCAAAAAGCGGTCATTAAAGTCGGCACCGATGAGTATTTTGTCACCGATGTTTCCTCAACCACAGTCGCTGGGACAACGCCAGTCACGACGCCACAGGTTGAATTAACACCGTTTTTCTCGGGCATAGCCCTCGATGTTACCCCACAAATTGATAAAGACGGTAACGTATTGCTCCATGTGCATCCATCGGTTATCGATGTTAAAGAGCAGACAAAGGAAATTAAAGTCAGCTCCGACTCGTTAGAGCTGCCATTGGCGCAGAGTGAAATTCGTGAATCCGATACCGTGATCCGCGCCTCCTCTGGCGATGTGGTGGTGATCGGTGGTTTGATGAAGAGTGAGAATATTGAAGTCGTCTCACAGGTGCCCTTGCTGGGGGATATCCCATTTATGGGAGAACTCTTTAAAAATCGCAGTAAACAAAAAAAGAAAACTGAGCTGATTATTTTGCTCAAGCCGACTGTGGTTGGCGGCGACACTTGGAAGAATGAGTTAGAGCGTTCTAAGTCCTTACTCGATCGTTGGTATCCGGAGAATAAGTAAGCTTCTATGTATTTGAAGCATTTTGGCCTAAGCCAAACCCCCTTTTCCTTAACACCTAATACCGGATTTTTTTTCGGGTTATCGCCACATGTGGAAGCCTTGCAAGTGCTGCAAATGGCCCTGCAAACGGGGGAGGGTTTTATCAAGGTCACGGGGGAGGTTGGTACTGGTAAAACCTTAATTTGTCGGAAGTTAATTAATGAACTGCCGAGTGGTTTTCACTGTGCTTATTTGCCGAATCCCTATCTCACGCCCGCCGAACTGCGCTGGGCGGTCGCCAACGAACTCGGTCTAAAATACGCTGCCGATATGGATCAGCAGCAGCTTACAGGGCTGATCCAGCAGCAGTTGCTTGCCTTAAGTGCCCATGGGCACTCGATCGTATTAGTGCTCGATGAGGCCCAAGCGCTACCCGATGACAGCCTCGAAGCCCTACGCTTATTCACTAACCTTGAAACCGAGAGCCGTAAATTGCTCCAAGTGGTGTTGTTTGGGCAGCCAGAGCTGGATGACAGGCTCAAGCGGCAAGCATTTCGACAGCTACGCCAACGTATTACCTTCAGCTATAACCTGCGCCCACTGACATGGGATGAAGTCGATGCCTATATTCGCCATCGATTAGCGATTGCAGGGCGGGCGGGTGAACCCTTGTTTAACGCCAAACTCGCCCGGAGAATCGCCTATGCATCCCGAGGTATTCCTAGATTGATCAATATATTAGCTCACAAATCCTTATTGTTAAGCTTTGGTGAGGGCGCGACCAAAGTACAGGCTTCCCACGTGCGTGGTGCCATTTTAGACACCGAAGATGCGAGCCGAGATGCATTCAAAGCGTGGAAATGGCGAACGTATTTCGCACTGGCCTTGGTTGCCCTATCTGCCTTAATTTTTGCCATCACTGTCTCGGGTGTGGATCTCCTGCAACTGTGGGGGAATAGAGTATGAGCGTGATTAACAAGATGCTGCAGGACCTCGATAAGCGCCAGCAGGGACATCAACTTTCCAATATTACGTCGCCACAAATGCAATATATGGGGCGCGTCGGACATTCCAAAAAAAGCTGGTTGATCGGAGTGGTCTGTTTGCTTCTCGGGGCTTTGTCGGTTTATGCCTTTCAAGGGATAAACAAACAGGACAATGTTGTTTCGCAACCGCAACCGCAATTAGAGCAGCAGCCGCAATTGCAAGCATCACAAGCACAAGCATCACAGCCAATAGCGACTACAGAACTCGCGTCATCAGTAACTGTGCCCGCTGTCGATGCAGTTGTGCATGCTGTTGATATCGCATTGCCTGTTGATGATCCCGTGGCTCAGGTTCCTGTAACGGGCGTGGCTCTTGGCCCCGAAACAGAAATAGAAACTGAACCCCATCCTCAATCCGTTGCCGAACATAAACTCACCCCAACACCCGAACCTATTGCTGAACCAGTGCAAGCCGCAGGCAAAATGGCGGTGACGGAAGTCAAGCTCACACCGACTCAATTAGCCCAAAAACAACTTATCATGGCGATCGATGCAGATAAGCGAGCAGACTGGAGTAAGGCGATTGAGCACTATAATAAAGCGTTAAATTTAGATCCCAGCCTACACGAAGCGCGCAAACAACTGGCTGCACTGTATTATGGGCAGGGGCAATTACCCGATGCGGCGCAAGTATTACAGCAAGGCTGGCTATTATATCCACAAGAATTTGAATTCACGCTGCTATTAGCCCGTGTGCAGCAGGCGATGGGAGATACAGAATCAGCCTTAACTAGCCTAGCGAACATTCCCGATAGCCATGTGTTAGCGCGGCAGAAATGGTTAGCGCAGAGCGATTTAGCTCAAAAACAAGGTCAATTTACCCTGGCAGAGCAGGCCTATCGGCAGTTATTGCAGCTTGAGCCACAGCAGGGGAAATGGTGGATGGGCTTAGGCTATGCACTGGATTCACAACAGCAATTTGCTCAAGCCAGCCAAGCCTATCGCAGCGCATTAAGCCATCCAGGGCTCTCAATGCAGGCCACCGCTTTTATAGAACAACGATTAAACCAACTAGGAGATAGCCAATGAAACCCAGATTAAAGATGCGTTTGGGCGATCTGTTAGTTCAAGAATCCATTATTACCGAGGAACAGCTACAGCAGGCCCTCTCCGAGCAGCGAAACACCGGCCATAAACTGGGCCGAACCCTTATCGATCTACGCTCAATTACCGAACATCAGTTGTTGCAGTTTCTGTCGCAGCAGCTGAATTTGCCGCTACTGGATATTAGTAAGCGCCCTATTCCCGCAGAGGTTGTGCAGTTAATTCCCGAAGTGCAGGCGCGGCGTTTCCGCGCACTGGCGGTGGAAGATCGGGGTGACAGCGTGCTAGTCGCGATGAGCGATCCGGCGGATCTGCAGGCACTCGATCACTTAGAAATCTTAGTTGCACCGAAAAAGCTTACTTTAGCGGTCGCACCCGAACAGCAACTGCTGCAAGCCTTTGATAATTTATATCGCCGCACGGATCAGATTGCGCAAATTGCGGGCAAGCTCGAAGAGGAATATGCCGCCGATCAAATGTTTGATTTGGCAAGCTTAACCTCGGGCGACAGCGATAACGAAACCACAGTCGTTAAGTTGCTACAGTCGATTTTCGAGGATGCGGTACAGATGCGCGCCTCGGATATCCATATTGAGCCTGGTGATAAAGCCCTGCGTATTCGCCAGCGTATCGATGGCCAGTTGCATGAAACGATACTGAACGAAGTGAATATTGCCGCCGCCTTAGTCCTGCGGCTTAAGTTAATGGCAGGCCTCGATATTTCTGAAAAACGTTTGCCACAGGATGGCCGTTTCCATATGGAAATTAAGGGCCACCAAATTGACGTCCGTATGTCGACTATGCCGATTTATCACGGTGAGTCTGTGGTGATGCGTCTACTCGACCAATCGGCGGGTTTGCTGACCTTAAACGAAACGGGTATGCCAGCGCATATTTTGGCGCGTATTCGTAAGCAGATTAAGCGCCCCCATGGCATGTTACTCGTGACTGGGCCTACGGGTAGCGGCAAAACCACCACGCTATACGGCATCTTAAGCGAGCTGAATACCGCCGATCGTAAGATCATTACGGTGGAAGATCCGGTCGAATATCAATTACCGCGAATTAACCAAGTTCAAGTTAACCATAAGATTGGACTCGATTTTTCTAACGTACTGCGTACCACATTACGTCAAGACCCGGACATTATCATGGTCGGGGAAATGCGTGACCAAGAAACCGTTGAAATTGGTTTGCGCGGTGCCTTGACGGGCCACTTTGTATTATCCACTCTGCACACTAACGATGCGGTTACCAGTGCGCTGCGTTTGCTCGATATGGGCGCCGCCAGTTATTTAGTGGCGAGTGCCTTAAGGGTGATTATTGCCCAGCGTTTAGTGCGCCGTGTTTGCCATAACTGCGGGGTAGACTATCAGCCCAGCGCGCAGGAAAAAGCCTGGCTTAGCAGTGTGAGCCGCAAAGATTTTTCGGCGGCAAACTTTAGGATCGGCACGGGTTGTCAAAGTTGTAACGGCAGCGGTTATCGTGGTCGGATCGGTATTTTTGAAATCCTCGAACTGGATGAGAATATGATTGATGCTATGCGTTCGGGTAACCCACAGAATTTTGCCCACGCAGCCCTGCAGAGCCCCAACTTTACCCCGCTTGCCGAATCGGCACTACAATATTTGAGTGAAGGTATGACCACCATTGAAGAGGTGGCGAAGCTGGTGGAGGATGTGAGTGAATCACTGATCCCCTTATCTAAGGATATGATGAGCCAACAAGGCTTTGAGGCGTAATTATGCCTATATATCAATACCGTGGACGCAGTGGGCAGGGCCAGCCAGTGACCGGGCAGTTGGATGCGACCTCGGAAAGCGCCGCCGCAGATATGCTCTTGGCCCGAGGCATTATCCCCCTCGAGGTGAAAGTTGCTAAGGTCGTGCGATCATTTTCATTGGCTCAGCTGGTTGGCAGCAAAGTCGGTTTAGATGAACTACAAATTTTTACCCGGCAAATGTACTCCCTGACCCGTTCCGGCATTCCTATTCTACGGGCCATTGCGGGATTATCTGAAACCGCCCATTCACAGCGGATGAAAGATGCCCTCAATGATATTTCCGAGCAGCTTACCGCGGGGCGCCCCCTCTCATCGGCGATGAATCAACATCCCGATGTATTTGATTCTCTGTTCGTTTCTATGGTGCATGTGGGGGAAAATACCGGTAAGTTAGAGGATGCCTTTATCCAGCTATCTGGTTATATTGAGCGTGAACAGGAAACCCGCCGCCGCATTAAGGCGGCTATGCGTTATCCGATATTTGTGCTGATCGCCATCACTATCGCCATGGTGATCTTAAATATTATGGTGATCCCTAAGTTTGCCGAAATGTTTGCCCGTTTCGGTGCCGATTTACCTTGGGCAACTAAGATACTGATTGGAACATCAAATCTTTTTGTCCATTATTGGCCCTTGATGCTAGTGGCATTGGTGGGAACCATAGTCGGCATCCGTTATTGGCACCATACGGAAAAAGGCGAAAAACAGTGGGATAAGTGGAAGCTCCATATCCCAGCGGTAGGTTCAATTATTGAGCGTTCGACGCTGTCGCGTTATTGCCGCAGTTTTTCCATGATGCTCAGTGCTGGTGTCCCTATGACGCAGGCGCTGAGCTTAGTGGCAGATGCCGTGGATAATGCCTATATGCATGACAAAATCGTCGGCATGCGCCACGGAATTGAGTCTGGCGATTCCATGCTAAGGGTATCAAACCAGAGTAAATTATTTACCCCTTTAGTATTGCAAATGGTTGCCGTAGGTGAAGAAACTGGGCAAATAGATCAACTGTTAAATGATGCCGCCGACTTCTATGAGGGTGAGGTGGACTATGATCTTAAAAACCTCACCGCCAAATTAGAACCTATTCTTATTGGGATTGTTGCCGCGATAGTATTGGTCCTAGCCTTAGGGATCTATCTACCGATGTGGGATATGCTCAATGTGGTTAAAGGTGGCAGATGATAGTGATAACCCCACATTTGCCATTAGAAGGGGATAAATAGATGCAGAGCCAGCAGAAGGCCGAAGGCGATCTATTGCGGGTCTACGGACGTATGATCACTATTATTTTAGTGTTAGTGATGATGGCAGTCATCGGCATTAGGTATTTCTCCACTATGCCGCAGGTTGCAGCTCGGAGCGTGGAATTGGAGCATACGCGTTTTTTGAACGTCCTCGCTATGGTGCGCTCCCAGTGGTTATCCCTTGGCAAACCTGCACAGTTACAGTTAGATTGGGAGGTGTTTACCGATCAAAGCCAAACTGTAGGGCAAAGCGTTGTTAAGATGAGTGCCTTAGGTTGGCCACAGCCTAAGCAGTTAGATCATCTAGGCTGTCAGGAGTTATGGCTGCAGTTAATGGGAAGTGAACTGCAGGAAGACACCTTAGTAGGAGAGTTTCTTTCCAAGGACACTAGCTGTCGTTATCGCTCGCAAAATGGCGATAGTATCGGCTATCAACTTAACTCTGGCAGGGTCATTTTTTTGACGCAAAAATAAAATATTGTTAAGTAACAGGCTTTTTTAAACTGATTTAGCTGTTAGAATGGATATCGTTAAAAATAGGGAGAAGCTGATGAAAACTAAGCAAAATGGTTTTTCATTAATCGAATTGGTCATAGTAATAGTGATTTTAGGTCTGTTGGCCGCAACGGCAATTCCGCGTTTTTTAAATGTGACTGATGATGCCCAAGATGCGAGCGTTGATGGTGTCGCGGGTGGGTTATCGACGGCGGTGAGCTTTGTGCGCTCGCAGTGGGAAGTCGATGGACGCCAAAATAACAGCGTCATCCTGGATGGTACGTCAGTTTCTCTCGATCCACGTTTTGGTTATCCAACGGGTACCTCTGTGACTGATGTGACTACTATGACGGATGCCAGTTGCCAAGAAGTGTTTAATACTGTGTTGCAGAGCGCTCCGCGTAATGTGCTTTACACTCAGGATGCCCGCAATCAACGTTATACGGTACGGGTTATCGATGGCGCGGGTGGCAGTGCCAATGCCATTACCGGTGCGGTTGTCACAGGTTTAGATTTATGTGTTTACCATCAAGTGGCCTCACTAGTGCTAAATCAAACGACGGGTGTGCCAACACCTGCACCGGATTTATCCACAGCGGGTGCTAAAGGTGTGGTATATAACCCTGGTACAGGCACAGTATTAAGCTTTACCCAAACCCCATTCTCACCTTGATAGTAATTTAAGGTATTAATTTATTTTGTATTTTTAGTTGCTTGGTTTATAAGTAGTTTAGTTTATAAGTTGCGTAATTTTAATCGTCCTCAAGGAAAAAGGTAGTTTTATATGAAAAGACAACAAGGTTTTACCTTAATTGAATTAGTCGTTGTAATCATTATCTTAGGTATTCTTGCTGTCACAGCGGCCCCTAAGTTTATTAACCTGCAAAAAGATGCAAGAGCTTCCGCATTACAGGGTGTAAAAGGTGCAATCCAAGGTGCTAATAGCCTAGTTTATTCAAAAGCTGCATTAGCTGGTAAAGAAAAGGGATCACAGCCGAGCGTTTCGTTGGGAGACACTGGAACAATCGCAATTCTTGATGGTTATATGCTAGCAACAAAAGCGTCATTAGAAGCTGGTATGGATATTACTTTCGACGTTAAAGCTGATCCTCAGCTTAGTACTGCAGATTGGATTATAGATCCAACTGCAGGAACACCCGGGACTGCTAAAATTTATGCTCATGGTGCTCCTGATAATTGCTTTTTAACTTATACAGAAGCAAAAGCTGCTAATACATCAGCAACGCCAGTAACCCCTGCTGAACTGCCTAAATATGTTATTACAGATAGTGGTTGTTAATGTGAACTACGGAAAAAGGCCTGCCTAGCAGGCCTTTTTTTTAGGTAAAACAGGTGTGTTATATCGGTTGCAACAAAATGAATTTACTTAGAATTTGCATCCAAATTTATAGCAATTTATTTGCCTTAATCAAACGGTTGGCAGAAACTGAACCTAGAACCTAGAACCTAGAACCTAGAACCTAGAACCTAGAACCTAGAACCTAGAACCTAGAACCTAGAACCTAATATGGACAATGGTTAATTTTCCCATGGCGAAACAGACTGGATTTACCTTAGTTGAGTTAGTGACGACCATTATCTTGATTTCGATTTTGGCTGTGACTGTCTTGCCGCGTCTGTTTACTCAATCATCCTATAGCGCCTATAGCCTGCGTAATGAATTTATCGCCGAACTGCGTCAAGTGCAGCAAAAGGCCCTCAATAATACCGATAGATGTTATCGCCTCGCCGTATCGAGTTCAGGTTATCAGACGAGTCAATTTGCGGGCCGTGATAGTACTGGTTGCACGGGTGCTGTGCTCTCACCCAATCCACTCTATGCCCAAGCATTCCAAGGTGGAGCGAGCCTTGCGTTAGTGAGTAACGATGCCAGTGGCTTTAATATTGATTTTGATACCCATGGCCGGCCTTCGTTGGGCTGTAATGGCAACTGTATTAAAGTCACCGCCAATGAGACTGTGATCATCAATATCTCTAGCGAGGGTTACATCTATGCCAATTAGCGCTAGAGGTATTCGATTAAGCCCGGTTCACCCTCGGGGATTTACTCTGATTGAGTTAGTGGTCGGCATGTTAGTGATCGCCATTGCCATAGTGATGCTCAGCAGTATGTTATTTCCCCAGGCGGATCGCGCGGCGAAGACCTTACATAGGGTGCAAAGCGCCGAACTGGCCCATTCGGTGATGAATGAAATCTGGGGTAAGCGCTACGATGAAAATACCAATGCCAATGGGGGCGTACCCGCCTGTGGGAGTCCGCTAGGGCTGCCTTGCTCAAGTGTGACCAATTTAGGGCCATCACAGTGGAAATGGGCAGATGAGGGAGAAAGTCGCAACGATTATGATGATGTTGACGATTACCACGGCTTAACTGAAACCGCGACTATGCTCAACTCAAGCCAAACCTATGCGCAGGCTTACCCTAACTATCGTTTAAATGTCGCAGTCGCCTATGGGCCTGCGCCCAATACTAAGTTAGTGACCATTAATGTGACTACGCCAGATGGTGAAGTGATTACTTACAATATGGTGAGGAGTAATTACTAATGGGCTCTTTATCAGCAAAGCGTATGCAAACATCCACACGAGGTTTTACCTTAGTCGAGATGGTCACTGTGATCCTTATCTTAGGCATTCTGGTGGTGGGGGTGAGCAGTTTTATTATTTTTGGCACGCGAATTTTTGTCGAATCGAGTTCGGTCGATCAAGTGTTAAGCCAGAGCCGTTTTGCCGTCGAGCGTATGACCCGTGAGCTACGCAGCGCCCTGCCTAACAGTGTGCGTGTTAATAGTGATTCGTTAACCTATCAATGTGTTGAATTTGTGCCTACCGAAGCCAGCACCACTTATTTATCTATGCCGATAGCACCGAATGCGACTGCCTTAACGGGAACTGTGATTCTCAATGCGACCGATAAGATTAAGGAAAACCAATATATTTGGATTTATCCTTTGATCGATAGCGATGTCTATAACAGCGCCAGACAAAAGCGGGCACAGATTAAAACTTTTACCCCCCCAGGTGAGCCGCCTAATCTGGCTAATCAAGTCACTCTTACCTTTATGGCGTCAACTCGCTTTGCCGAGGCGTCACCGCGACAACGGATTTATTTTGCTTCTGCACCTGTCAGTTATTGCTTTGAAAAAGTGCCATCTAGTAATGAGTTAATATTGCAGCGCTATACTGGGTATCAGTTTAATAACAGCCAGCCTCGCCCTATTGATATGGGGGCAGGGGTGTTGATGGCGCAAAATATGATTAATAGTTTCACCGATAGCAGTGATTTGCCGATGACACTAACGCCATCCACCTTAGTGAATAATGCCATGGTGCATTTGCAACCTAGATTTACGGTTAATGGTGAAACCTTCCAATATCGACATCAAGTGCAGGTGATCAATGTCCCCTAACTTTTTTAGCCCAGAGCGTCCAAGACCATATAGGGTGACATTGCGCTCCCACCAAGGTGGAAGTGCACTCATTATTGGCATTTTTGTGATTACTGTGATGTTTCTATTGGCCGCAGCTTTAATCAACATAGTTGAAGATGCGGATACGGGATTGACTCAGGAAGTGTGGGGAACGCGGGCATTAGCCGCGGCCAATAGCGGCGCCGATGCGGCGTTAGCACTGTTATTTCCACTTAATGGTGCCGTGGGCGTTTGTTCGGCAAATAGTACTTGGACGCCACCCGCTGTGGTCGGTTTTCATGCCTGTAACGTGACTTTAAGTTGCACTGCGTATTCGGTGGGATCTGTCACCCAGTACCGTATTACCAGCCAAGCGGTTTGTGAGAGTGGTGATACCCGTGTTAGCCGCCAAGTCGAGGTAGAAGCCCGTGATTAGTTTTCGTTTTTGTGTGTATCTTGGTTTAAGCCTAGTTGCCATGCTGTTGGCCGTGCCTACGTTCGCCTATGGCCCGATTGATGACAATATTTATTTCCCTGCTGTTGCTCAGGGCCAGCACGGTAATAACAACAACGTGTGTCATCAAATCAACAGTGAACAGTTTAAGCAGTACACCAACGCCAAAATCAATGGCACAGCTGGATTAGCGTTAAATTTTTGTTCTGTCGGCAGTGGCTTAGCGGAAAATGGTTGCGATACGGCATTAGGTGGCTCAAGACAGTGCAGCATAACAGGAAGCGATTTAAGAGGGCTAAAACTCAATAGCTCAGATTTTCCTAGCAATTCACAAAGTGGCGGTGGGATCTCTTATTGCACCGCAGGCCAATCGATTAATGTCGGCAATAGCGGTACCAATCAATATGGTGCTATTGCTTTATATAATACTTGTACGTTGACTACTTCTTCCACGTTTTCTGAATATGTGTTTCGCTCAATTGAGCTCGGTGGTGACGCGAAATTGGTGCTGTCAGCCGGTGATTACTGGGTAGATACTTTACAAATTAATGGTAGTGCGCAAATCGAATTGCTTGGTGATGTCAGAATATTTGTGCGCAATAGTGTCGGGCTCACTAATGGTTCAGTGAATCAAGTGGGCAATAATAATTTGACCTTAATAGGCTATAGCGACATTAACTTGAATGACACTACTAGTATTAATGGCTTTGTCTATAGCGACGCGAGATTGCAGATGAATACTTCATCAATCATTAATGGCCGAGTTACCGCCCGTTATCTCGAGATGAACACAGATGCAACAATCAATGCCCGTAGCAGGACTAACCCGCAACTCGATTTGCAATTTGGTAAAGCAACTTCAACCTCCGTTACCTTCGAGCATGCGTTTCCGGCTGGTGTCACGCCGCTAGTGTTTTTAATGCCGACAATTTCGTCGTCAAATCCAAGTGGCGATGGTCCCTCGTCGGCGTTTATCAGTAGCGTATCAGCGACTGGTTTTAGTTGGACTCAGCGGCAACCGCCAAGTAGCACTGCGGCGGTCACTATGCCAGAAGTGCATTGGATCGCTGTAACTCCTGGCAACTATATATTATCGAATGGTAAACGCTTAACGGCGGGGACAGTAGTGACAAATAGTGCCTTGAATATGTCTTCGTCATCCTGGGTCAATCAGCCTTTGGATTCAGGCTTGACCGTCAGGTTAAATCAGTTGCAAACCCGCAATAATGACTGTTGGTTAACCAGTGTGTCCCAGTCCTATAGTGGCGGCATCCAATTAAATTTAGATACTTCCGAAGTTTATAGTGGAAATAGCAATAATCGACGTTGCGAACCCGGACATAAAAAGTCGCTCGACGATGAAACCATTGCTTATCTTGCCCTTGAGCCTAGTGTCGGAACAATAGTTCTTAGTGGTGAAGATGTTCGTTATCAGTTTGCCAATGCAATAACTCATCAATCAGGAAGTTCGTTAACCCAACAATGTGCTTACACAACAACGCTTACTGGGTTTGAAAATGAACCCACCTTGGTGGCGGGTAAGTCATCTCACAATGGAAGTGATGGTGGTTGGCTAAGACGTTGTACCCTTACCCCATCGCACGTCAGTATGGTTAATGATGAGGATACCTATAAAGACGCTGACCGTAGTCATGTGTCTGAAGACTATGGTTTTGTGGCGTTAGAGAAAATCGCACCTGTTGTGCTGCAGTGCTTTAACGATAATTTCTCCTTGAGTACATTAAGCAACGATTGGATCGTTTCCAGAAGTAGCGGAACCTTTACTCCTTCGATTCAAGGTGGTCGTTTACGTTTAACCGAGGCCCAATCGAACCAATCTACGGCATCGACCTATCAAAGGCTCTTTCCAGCCGCAGATAACCTTGTGGAGATCCAGTTTGACCATTATGCCTACGGTGGCAATGGTGCCGACGGTATTGCCTTAGTGTTGTCGGATGCGTCTATCACTCCGCAGCCCGGTGCCTTTGGCGGCCCCCTAGGTTATGGCTATAAACCCGGTATTAGCGGTTTTGCCGGTGGTTGGCTTGGGGTTGGGGTCGATGAGTACGGTAATTTCTCCGGTGAGGGCGGCAGTTATAATATTGGCCAGCGGCGCCAGTCGGTCGCGGTTCGCGGTTCGGGTGTGGGGACCAGTGGCTATCGCTATTTACATGGGGCTTGTAATGACGGTACGACCAATACCAGTGGTAGCTGCCTATCACCAGTGGTAGATAACAATAATGTGTCGCCCGCCCATAGGTATAAAATCACGATCGACTCCCAATCTGCTGGTCGGTCTATGGTTAAAATTGAGCGCAATACTGGGTCGGGATTTGTGACCTTAGTGCCCATGTTTGATGCGGCTGCGGAAGCTGGGCAGGCCGCAATCCCCAATGATTTTCTGCTGTCGCTAACAGGTTCTACTGGTGGCTCGAATAATAATCATGAGATTGATAATGTGCAGATTTGTGCACTTAAATCGAATCCTATTGGTGCTCAAATCGATCACTTCGAATTTGATCATACGGGCCAGGGATTAACCTGTAATCCTGAGACTGTGACCATCAGAGCCTGTGCGAATGCGAGTTGTAGCCAGCTTTTCACCGATCCCCTTACGGCGACTTTATTGCCCGATTCTGCGGCCGATGGGGTGTGGATTGGGGGGAATCAAGTCAGTTTCACCAATGGTACGACGCAATTGCAACTGAGGCGTAATACGCCTGGGGTTGTGACTCTGGGGGTCAAGGGCTCAAATCCTACGACTAAACCTTTAAGTAAAACCCTGTGCCGGATTGGCGCGGGCGCGTTAAGTGAAAATAATTGCTCACTCACCTTTGCCGATAGCGGTTTTATTTTCGATGTTCCCGATAAACTGGCCAATAAATCTGTCGATGTGTTAGTCAAAGCGGTGAAAAAATCCGATGCAAGCCAGCAATGTGTGCCGAGTTTTCAGGGGCAAACGAAGAGTGTAAATTTTTGGAGCGGGTATCAAACACCAAGTGTCCCTATTTCGCCCCAAGCCGTCACTATTAATAGCTCGGCGATTAGCACTTCGAGCGCTACGCCCACGGCATTAAACCTAGTGTTTGATGCCGCAGGGCAGTCAAGCATCTCGGTCAATTACCCAGATGCGGGCAAGCTAGCATTATCTGCCCAATACCTCGGCAGTGGTGATGAGCAAGATTTAGTGATGACGGGCGCAGATCAATTTGTGAGCGTGCCAGCGGGATTATGCGTCAAACCCGTCGATACCAGCGCCCTTTGTCCAAGTGCCAATATGAGCTGTAATGTCTATCGCAAGGCGGGGCAAGATTTTGGGATAACAGTGCAAGCTGTGGCTTGGGAGTCCGATAATGATGCCGATTTTTGCAGTGGCAACCTGCCAACCGCTAACTTTAGCGACGCGCAGATGAAACTTACAACTAGAGTCATAGCGCCAAGCATTGCCAGTGGTGGCCACGATGGGGTATTAGGCGTGGCATCCTACAGTCACTCGGCGCAGGCCAATAATCTCAATACCCTCAATAATCAGAGCATTAGTGAAGTCGGCGTATTCCAAATCACAGCGCAGGCGACGCCGAACTATCTGGGGGCTGCAGGCAGTTTAAATATCCCCATTGCCTACTCAGCTAATTTAGGTCGTTTTGTGCCCGACAGATTTTTAGTGGCTGATGTTTCGGTTATTGCTGCCTGTGGCAGCTTTAGCTATATGGATCAGCCATTTCCTATGTCAATGACCTTAAGTGCGCTCAACATTGGTGGGGATGTGACGCAAAACTATTTCCCGCCATTCTCCCTCGCGACCGCAAGATTGGTGGGTGAAGACAATAATAATGGTATCGATCTCCAGAGCCGTTTGAGTGCCTTACCTATCAATGCCGCGAGTTGGAGCCAAGGTGTGGCGACTGTCGATGCCACTTATCGCGCTAACGTTAGCCGAGTAACTCCTAATGTATTGAGTAATCTGTATCAGGGCGGCCCCTTCGAGTCACTCGATATTGGGGTGCAAGCACTGGATAACGATCCCCGTCCTAATGGTATTTTCAGCTATGTAGCCTCACCCGATATGGATGCGGCATCAACAGGCCTATGCACTCACTGTAATGCTAAGAAAATCAGCACTCAAACCCTGCGCCATGGCCGAGTGATAATGGATAATACCTACGGCCCAGAAACAGAAACCCTGAAGATGCCGACCAGGGCCGAATACTGGAGTGGGACGAGTTGGATATTAAATACCGATGATAGCTGCACAACGGCTGTGTATGGTCTGGGTTCGCAAATTGATGATACTGGCCTTGGCTATCACTTTGACCCAGATTTGACCACAGGACAGAGCATTAATCGTTCCGGCGCAGCATCGGCATTTCAAATGGGCCAATTTGATTTACTCTGGCGAGCGATCACAACCAGTGGTGAGTTATATCGCGGACAAGTGACGGCGCCCTTAGATGTACCCGCTTGGCTCGAATGGTATTGGAACTGGAATGACATAACGCCAACGACCTTATCCGATCCCCGCGCGAGTGCCTTTTTTGGCCGTTACCGAGGCAACGACAGAATCATCTACTGGCGGGAGGTCAATTAATTAGTTTTAGTAATCTATCCCACTAAATTTTGACCTCGCTTTAGTGGGAAATCATAGGTTGAATATTTTTTAAACACCCGAGTGCAACTGAGTGGCCACTGAAAATGCAAAATGGATGCTTTGTTTATGTTGCAAGCTTGTATGTCTTTCGGTTTTTGGTTGTTGGTAATTTAGTCAATAAAGCGTGTTTTCCGCTTAAATACTGTTTTTGAGGAGCGCATTTGAAAAAAAATCACTCCATTAGCGATTGTTAACCTCAACGGTCTTGTGGAATCAGGGTGGCATTGATAAAGTTAGCTGATTTTTCTTTTCTTCTGACTCCACAGAATACAGGCTAGTTACATGTTCAAGAAGCTGCGTGGCATTTTTTCTAATGATCTATCGATCGATTTGGGTACAGCTAACACATTAATTTATGTTCGTGACGAAGGCATAGTCCTCAATGAGCCTTCTGTTGTTGCTATACGTGGTGAGCGTAATAGCTCTGGTCAGAAATCTGTTGCCGCAGTCGGCACAGAAGCCAAACAAATGCTAGGGCGAACACCCGGCAATATTCAAGCTATCCGCCCAATGAAAGACGGTGTGATCGCTGACTTTTATGTGACTGAAAAAATGCTGCAGCACTTTATCAAACAAGTGCACAACAATAGCTTTTTTCGCCCAAGCCCACGGGTTTTAGTCTGTGTTCCTGTTGGTGCGACACAGGTTGAACGCCGTGCGATTCGTGAGTCAGCCATGGGCGCGGGGGCCCGTGAGGTTTATTTAATTGAAGAGCCAATGGCCGCGGCGATTGGTGCGGGTTTACCTGTCTCTGAAGCGACGGGTTCTATGGTCGTCGATATCGGTGGTGGTACCACTGAAGTCGCGATTATCTCCTTGAACGGTGTGGTGTATTCATCTTCCGTGCGTATCGGTGGTGATAAGTTTGATGATGCCATTATCAACTATGTCCGCCGTAACTATGGCAGCTTAATTGGTGAAGCTACGGCTGAGCGCATCAAGCACACAATCGGCACCGCATACCCAGGTGATGAAGTATTAGAAATCGAAGTCCGCGGCCGTAACTTAGCTGAAGGCGTACCCCGTAGCTTTACCTTGAACAGCAACGAGATTTTAGAAGCGCTGCAAGAGCCGTTATCGGGCATCGTGAGTGCGGTCATGGTGGCATTAGAGCAATCACCACCAGAATTGGCCTCTGATATTTCTGAGCGCGGCATGGTGTTAACCGGCGGCGGCGCCTTACTGCGCGATCTAGACCGTTTATTAATGCAAGAAACCGGTATTCCGGTCATGGTGGCGGACGATCCTCTGACCTGCGTAGCCCGCGGCGGCGGTAAAGCCCTCGAAATGATTGATATGCACGGCGGCGATCTGTTCTCCGAAGAAACCTAATCTAACTTCGGTATGGGGCGGTTAATCACCGCCTTAGCTTTCCTATGAAGCCAATTTTTGTTCGTGGTATTTCGAACCAATTCCGTTTAACACTGGCAATTATTTTGTCGGTGATCTTGCTCGTCGCTAATCACCGCCTCGATCCCGCCCGTGAATCCCTGTCATCGGCCTTAAGCCCCATTCAGTATCTCGCCAGTCTTCCCGGCGCTATGCTCGATTGGTCGTCTGAGAGTTTTGCGACTCGTAATATGTTGGCGTTGCAAAATAAAGAGCTGTTAAGACAACAGTTATTAATGAGCGAGCGCCTGCAGCGCTTCGAACACCTGCGTCAGGAGAACGAGCGTTTGCGCGCCTTGCTCGGCTCGCCCGCCTATCAGGACTCCCGCAAGATGGTGGCCGAGGTGATGGAGGTCGCTAGCGATCCCGCCCACCATTATGTTGTTCTCAATCACGGTTCCCGTAGTGGTGTCTTTGTAGGGCAGCCCGTGGTGGATGCTCAGGGCGTTGTTGGACAGGTGGTGCAGGTGAGTGAGATGACCAGTCGCGTGCTGCTGCTCTCCGATGTGTCCCACGGTTTACCCGTGCGTATTACCCGTAACGATGTGCGTCTAGTCGCCAATGGCGCGGGTGAACTCGATGAGATTGAGTTGCGTCATGTGGCTAAGAGTACCGATATTCGAGTCGGCGATTTGTTAGTGACCTCGGGCCTAGGTAATCGCTTTCCAGAAGGTTATCCCGTCGCTCGAGTGATAGAAGTACAAACCGAGGATGGACAGAGTTACGCACGGGTGACGGCTCAACCCTTAGCCGCCCTCGACCGCATTCGTTATTTACTGCTGATTTGGCCATCCCCCGATTCGGGTGTGACTTTGCCGCACCAAGTGCCTGTGCCTGCGGCGGATCATCCGCCTGAAGAGGCTAAGCCGGACCCCAATTCGACCAATGGTGCACCAAGCACTCAAGGCGCGGCGAGCACGGCTCAGGGCGCTGCAACAGATGCGAATGGCGGCACTAATGTGAATGGTGCGAATGCTGCAACGGGCGCTGCGACCACTCCACCGCCAGCAGAGGTGCATTAATGAGTTTACAAGCCGCTAATGGTCGACTCATCGTTTGGGTGACCCTATTTATCGGGCTATTGAGCCAGATCATGCCTCTCCCTTCGCTTGTGGAGGCTTGGCGTCCCGATTGGTTATTGATGGTCATTATTTATTGGTCTATTGCCTTACCCCACAGGTACAACATACTGACGGCTTGGGTGCTAGGGCTCGCGTTGGATATCTTGCTTGGCGCGACCTTAGGTGTGCGCTCCCTTGCCATGTCGCTTGTGATCTACATTGCAATTCTGCATTGTCAGCGGCTGCGAAACTTTCCTAAGTGGCAACAGTCGCTGGTAGTGATGCTGTTGATTTGTATTTATCACTTAGTCGTCTACTGGGTTGAGTTTGTGATGGATGGCGCCGTGTTTCATACGGATCTCTTCTTACCCGCGATTTCGGGTTTAGTGATTTGGCCTTGGATTTTTTGGATTTTACGTCGGGTTCGACGTCATTATAAGGTTCGTTAACGGTGAATTTAGTTTTAGCTTCAACGTCTCCCCGCCGTAAAGAATTGCTGGCCAATATTGGTTTGGGGCGCGCCGATTTTAGTTTTGCTCAAGTCGCTCCCGACATTGATGAAACTCCCCTCGAAGCTGAAACGCCACAGGATTATGTGCAGCGTCTTGCCGCCGAAAAAGCTCAGGCTGGACGCAAATTATGTCATGGTATGTCACAACCTGCTGTATTAGGTTCTGATACTATCGTAGTGCTTGAAAACGAGATTTTAGGCAAGCCTATCGATGACGCCGATGCAAAACGTGCACTGCGTGCATTATCGGGTAAGACACACACAGTGATGACTGCGGTTGCCTTGGCCTGCGGTGAGCACACCCAAGTGCGATTAGTCGAGACCCAAGTGCGTTTTTGCACCTTAACCGATGCGGATATCGAGGCTTATGTGGCCTCGAAGGAGCCCATGGATAAGGCGGGCAGTTACGGCATTCAGGGGCTCGGGGGTTGTTTTGTTGAATCTATTGAAGGCAGTTATTCCTGCGTTGTAGGTTTACCTTTGGTCGAAACCCGCGAATTGTTGGCGAGTGCCGGGTTAGCGTAACCCTGAGCATTTCAGTTGCCTAAAAGTGTTTTCATGCTTAGAGAATCTACTGTTTCGATTAATTAATTTAATTTCCCGAATGGGGTGAGTCGTGAATACCAGCCGCTTAAATCCGAATAAAATACAGCGCAAGATGGGTTCAGAATTACTGATCAACGTAACCCCATCCGAGGCACGCGTGGCGCTAGTCGAGCACGGTGTATTGCAAGAAGTGCATATTGAACGCCGCATGAAACGAGGGTTAGTCGGCAATATTTACAAGGGTAAAATCAGCCGTGTGTTGCCCGGTATGCAAGCCGCCTTTGTGGATATAGGCTTAGATAAAGCCGCTTTTTTACATGCCTCCGATATAGTGCCGCATACCGAATGCGTCGCCGATGTGGAGAAGGGCCATTTCGTGGTCCGTGATATCGCCGAGCTAGTGCGTCAGGGGCAAGATATTATGGTGCAGGTGGTGAAAGATCCGCTGGGCACTAAAGGGGCACGCCTGACGACCGATATCACCCTGCCTTCCCGTTATTTAGTCTTTATGCCCGGCTCTAGCCATGTGGGCGTTTCCCAGCGTATCGAACTTGAAGAAGAGCGTAGTCGCCTCAAGAACATCACTTTACCCTATGTGGATGAAGACGGTGGTTTTATTATTCGCACCGCCGCCGAAGGTGTCGGGGAGGATGAGCTTGCCCAGGACGCCGCCTTTTTGCGTCGAGTCTGGTCCAAGGTGAGTGAGCGGCGTCAGCGCCGTGGCGTGGCACTCTTATACCAAGATTTAGCGCTACCGGTGCGGATTGTACGTGACTTTGTCGGCACTGAGCTTGACCGGATCCAAGTGGATTCCCGTCGCACCTTTGCCGAGTTGCAATCCTTCGCTCAAGAGTTTATGCCGGAAATTGCCGAGAAGATTGAACATTATTCGGGGCCTGCGCCTATTTTCGATCTCTATGATGTCGAGAATGAAATCCAGCGTGCCCTCGGGCGTAAGGTGGAGCTGAAATCCGGTGGTTATCTGATTATCGATCAAACCGAAGCTATGACCACGGTCGATATCAACACCGGCGCCTTTGTCGGCCACCGCAATCTTGAAGAAACCATCTTTAACACTAACCTTGAAGCCACCCAAGCCATTGCGCGCCAACTGCGCCTGCGTAACCTCGGTGGCATTATCATTATCGATTTTATTGATATGCAGAGCGATGACCACAAGGCCCGTGTACTCAATAGCTTAAATAGCGCCTTAGCCAAGGATAGGGTGAAAACCAATGTGAGCGGTTTTTCAGGTTTAGGCCTAGTCGAAATGACCCGTAAACGCACCCGTGAGAGCTTAGAGCATGTGGTGTGCGGCGAATGTCCGGCCTGCCAAGGCACGGGCAGCATGAAGACGGTTGAGACTGTATCCTATGAAGTCTTCCGTGAAATTATTCGCTTAAATCGGGCATACGATGCCGATGAATTCTTACTCTATTGCTCACCCGCCGTTTACCACAGCTTAAGTGGCGATGAGAGTCATTTAGTGGCCGAACTCGAGGTTTACATAGGTAAGCGCATTCGTTTGCAGAACGAGCCCATGTATTCCCAGCATAAATACGATGTGGTGATGATGTAGTGGCAACGCTTTTTACCGCTAAAAAACTGAGCCGTTTCTGCTGGCAACTGCTAGCGGTAATCTTAGTACTGTGCGCGCTCGCCGTTAGCCTGATCCGCGGATTACTGCCTCAGGTTGATGGGGTGCGGCAACGGCTGGTCGATTATGTCAAAAGCGAATATCAAATCGAGGTGCGAGTCGAGGAATTATCCGCCCAGTGGCAAGCCTTTGGGCCAGCGGTGAGGATCGATAATCTGATCATCCCGCCCCAGGATAAATTGCCCGTTACTGTGATAGTCAAAAATGTCCAAATCAAGCTCGACTTTTGGCAATCCGTACTGGCGCGCAGTCCAAGGATTGAAGATGTGAATTTTGAAGGGGTGAGTGTCGCCCTCGATATCGATAAATTAACCGATACCTCCTCCACGAGTGCGCCCAGTGAAGCCGCGCAAATCGACTGGCTCTACAAGTTACTGCTAAAACAACTCGACCGTTTTTCCCTAAGCAATGCCTCGGTGCAGCTGTTAAGTCAACAGCATGAATATCGTCCTATCCATATTCGGCGTTTAAATTGGCACAATAGCGGCGAGCGCCACCGCGGTGCCGGTGAGATTTACCTCGATAATAATGCCTCCGACAATGAGTCCCTTGGCCTGCAATTGGATATTAAGGGTGACGGCGCGGCGCCGGACACCTTAAGCGGACAAATTTACCTTGCCGCCCAATCCTTAGACTTAGGCGAATGGGCATCCCGTCAGCAAAACCCCTACAATCCTAAACAAAAGTTACCCTTAGAAGGGGTAGTGAACCTCAAGGCGTGGTTTGATTTTGCCCATCGCAGTATAAGCTCAGGTGTGGTGCAGTTCGAGCCAAGTTGGTTGCAGTGGTCTATGGAGGATAAACCACAGAAATTTGAGATCCAATCGGGCAGTATTGCCTGGATACCTGAATCTAGAGGATGGCAGCTGGTTAGCTCAGATCTGGATTTTATCACCAATGGTGAGCATTGGCCGGCACTGAAACTCGGTCTTAAACGGCAAGATAAAGCGTTATTTGGCTATATTAATCGGCTCGATGTGCAGACGCTCTTTCCTCTTCTGCCCCTCGCCCCGGGTGTCGATTTGGCCGCGCTCAAACAGTGGTTCCATCTCTCGCCAGAGGGCAGTGTTGGGCCGATCCGTTTATACCAAGATGAGCGACAACCCTGGCTCGCCAGCACGGATATTAAGCAGCTACATTGGTTAAAGCGTGACGGGATCCCCAATACCAGCCCATTGGATATTAACTTAGTCTGGCAGGATAACAGCTTAATCTTTTCATTACCCAAACAAGCCTATACTGTGGATTTAGGCGATGAATTTAACGCGCCTTTAAGCTTCAATGTCGGTCAATTAACTGGCCTATTTGATATAGAGCAGTCAAGTCTTAGCCTGCCTAAGGTGCAGTTTGAAAACCAAGATATAGGTATCGATGCGGCCCTAAAACTGGATTTTAGTGCGGCTATGTCGATGTCACTGGCCGCCAATGTACAAGTGAAAAACGCCGCCAATGCCGATAAGTATTTTCCCGTCAAGGCGATGGGTAGCGGCCTAGCCGAATATCTCGATGGTGCGATTAAGGCGGGGCAGAGTCAAAACGCGCAGGTGTTATGGCAGGGGGCGTTAACGCGTTTTCCCTTCGAAGATAATAGCGGGGTATTTCAAGCGGCATTTACTCTAGACAATGCCGAGTACCAATTTCAACCCGATTGGCCCGCCGTGACTGACTTATCCCTCGATGCGCTATTTGAGAATGCTCGCATGGATATTTGGGTCAATCGGGGCAAGTTAATGGATGTGGTCGCCGATGGCGCCCATGTGTTTATTCCGGCGCTGGGCAAGCATTCCCTATTAAAAATTCAGGCGGAACTCGCTACCCAGGGCCGTGCGGCGACTCAGGTATTACAGGCATCGCCACTGGCGGATACTGTGGGCGATACCTTGAAGGTGGTGCAGGTTCAAGGCGCCGTGACTGGCAGTTTAGATATCAGCATTCCGTTATACGCAGGGGAGGCCGAAGATATCCGTGGCCAAATTGCTTTTAATAATACCCCTGTCTATATTGCCGAGCCTGGTATTTCGCTTGCTGCGGTGACGGGAACAGTACAATTTGCCAATGAGAAGGTTGAGGGTAAAGGCATTAAGGCAAAACTCTTTGAGCAGCCCTTAGATCTCAGTTTTGATACTAAGCCAGTGGGTAAAGATTATGGCTTGAATGTGAAGCTGAAGAGCCGCTGGGATCTTAGCCGTTTGCCCATAGAACTGCATAATCCTCTGAGCGACTTCTACCTAGGCAAACTCACCTGGAATGGCACTCTCAATATGCTGTTTAATGACCAAGGCTATCAGATAGAGGCCAAAGTGGATTCGGACCTCGTGGGCACAGCGTTAACATTGCCGGGCGCTTTCGCTAAACCTATGGATGAGCCTAGGCCACTCTTGGCTGAGTTTACTGGTGACCAACACAGCACGACGCTCACGGCCAGACTCGACAAACAGGCTGAGTTTGTGGGTGGTTTCGAGGCGGATGCGGGTGCACGTTTTAGTTATTTTGATCTACTGCTCGGGCGGTTATTCGATGCGGATGAGGCCCGTATTGCCGAGCAAGGCCATATCCAAATTGATGTGACCAGTGGCAAATTAGCCAATTGGTTGTCCGTGATTAACGCCTTCGTTTCGGAGGAGGCTAAGCCCGTAAACTCGGAGATTTTGGCCGATGAAGATCCTCGGCAGCATTTATTCCCAGCCGTTGTGGGGATTGATGCTAATATCGGCAAATTTGATTTATTGGGCCAAGGTCTGACTGGGCTCGTATTGCACGCTAAACCTAATGATACAGGTTGGCGCTTTAATGCGAGTGCCAGTGAGTTCGAAGGTTGGGTCGATTTTTACCCTAATTGGATGACCCAAGGGCTTAAGGTGGTGGCGAGTAAGTTTTACTTTGCCCCTGAAGTTAAAAAAGAGGCCGAGGCGGATTTTGGTGCGGACCAAGTCCTAACGAACTTACCGCCTGTGGCGGTGAATGTGGATGATTTTCGCTTCTTCGATAAGCCCTTTGGCAAGCTAGTGTTGCAGGCGGGCCCACAGGCATCAGGTTACCGTATCCAGACGTTGTCTTTGACGACTCCCGAGGTGTCTTTGCAGGGGAATGGTATTTGGCAGCAGCAGAATGGTCAAAACCAAACCGAGTTATCTGTGAGCTTAAATGCCCGCCAGTTTAACCACTTGAGTGACCTGCTGGGGATTGATCCCGGCGTAAACGAGGCGCCATTAAAGGTTAATGCCGACCTTGCTTGGCAAGGTGCCCCCTATGCATTTTCCCTCGAGAGTTTAAACGGTAAGGTCAAATTTGAGTTAGGGAAAGGCTATTTATCTCAAGTGAGTGACAAGGGCGCGCGGATTTTCTCCCTGTTCAGCTTAGATTCTCTAGTGCGTAAATTGTCGCTGGATTTCAGTGATGTGTTTGGACAGGGCATGTATTTCAACTCCTTCAGCGGCAATCTGCAAATTGATAACGGCGTAGTGAAAACGACAGACACAGAAATGGATGCGATTGCGGGCAATATGAAGGTTCGCGGCTATACGGATCTCACCACTGAAAGTTTAAATTACGATATCCGCTTTGTACCGCAGTTGGCCTCGAGTGTGCCGACCGTTGTGCTGCTCAGTACCAGTGCGTGGACATTGGGCCTAGGGGCGTTCGCACTAACCAAAGTGCTTGAGCCTGTAATCGAGGTGATCTCCGAAATTCGTTTTAGGGTGACGGGCACTATGGCGGAGCCTGTGGTCGAAGAGTTGGAACGCAAGAGTAAAGAAATAGAAATTCCAGAGTCGATTCTGCCTATGGTTGGTGTTGAGCGCCCGGCGATACCGACCGAGGGCGAGAACCATAACGTCGATGTCACTAACCCAGAAAACGTTAAGCCGACTGAAACCAAATCAACTGAATCAAAACCCCAAGAGGTTAGATCAGAAGAGCCAAAACCAGTCACAGATCAGCCTAGAGTGCCCGATTTAAATTTAGTTCAACCTCAAGCGACGCCTTTACCAGAAGTTCCCGCCACGCCCGTCACTCCAGAGGATCAGCCAGTAGTAGAACCGATTAAGCAACTTCAGGGAGATAACAATGCACATCAGCCTGTTGCAATGTCAGAGCAGCCGCGACGTCAGCGCCAATCTGCTATTTATCGAATCGCAGCTTAAGGACCTAAAGCGGGATGTCGATACGCCCCATTTAGTGGTGTTGCCCGAATGCAGTCTGCTTTTTGGTGGCCACGAAAGTCAGCAACTTGCCTATGCGGGCGATGCTCATCAGAGCCCGCTCAAATCGGCGTTAAGTGCATTGGCCGCCAAATATCAGGTCTTTATGGTCGCGGGCACTATTCCGGCACTGGCCGAGGATGGCCGCGTGTATAGCCGTTGTTATTTGTTTGATGATAAAGGTGATACCTTAGGGCATTACGATAAACTGCACCTCTTCGATGTGGATGTCGCCGACGGCACTCAGCAGTACCGCGAGAGCGAAACCTTTTGCCCCGGCGATCACATTAGTGTTATCGACACACCTTTTGGCAAAATTGGCCTGACCGTCTGTTATGATTTACGCTTTCCCGACCTCTTTAGGGCGATGCGCCTAGCGGGTGCCGAAATCATTACTGTTCCCTCGGCGTTCACTAAAGTCACGGGTGAAGCCCACTGGCAGGTGTTATTACAGGCAAGGGCCATCGAAACCCAATGCATTATTTTAGCCGCTGCCCAATGGGGAGCCCATAATGAAGGTAGCCGGGAAACCTGGGGGCAGAGCATGGTCGTCGGTCCTTGGGGAAATATTATCGCCCAGCGCCAGACGGGAACAGGTTGGGTACATGCTGAGATCGATTTAGCCGAAGTGCACAGCATTCGTAGTAAAATGCCCGTTATGCAGCATAATCGTTTCCTTGAGCCAAGCTTGAAATAAACCATACCGAATTAGACTGCGATTTACGTACAGAACTCGTACAGCGAATTTACACTCAGAATAGTAAGATCCCTTGGGGTCAAAGAGAGCATCGATGCCATTTTTAGCACAAGTAGAGCAGAGTTTATTGAAGGGCGGGTTAGCGTTAGATGGCCTACAAACCTATTTAAACATCATACATCAGCACACAATCGATTTTTCCGATCTCTATTTCCAAGGCAGTCGCCATGAATCATGGGTGCTGGAAGACGGCATTATCAAAGATGGCAGTTTCCATATCGAGCGCGGTGTGGGTGTACGCGCCATCAGCGGTGAAAAAACCGGTTTTGCCTATGCCGATGATATCACTCCCGCCGCGCTGAGTGCCGCAGCCGAAGCGGCCCGTGGTATTGCCAGTGCCGGCGAACAAACACAAGTGCAAGCCTTTAAACGCCAGCAAGCCTTAGCGCTGTACGATAGTTTAGATCCGATAGCGGCGATGGAAGAAGTTAAAAAAATCAGTCTGTTGAAAGAGGCTGATGCCTATATTCGCAGCTTAGACAGCCGCATTATCCAAGTGGTTGTTAGCCTTGCGGGCGTACATGAAGAAATTCTTGTGGCCGCGAGCGATGGTACGTTAGCGGCGGATATCCGCCCGTTGGTACGCTTTAACTGCAGCGTGATTTTAGAAGAAAACGGCAAACGTGAACGTGGCGGCGCCGGTGGCGGTGGTCGTCATGACTACGGCGTGTTAATGGCAAGCGATGACACAGGTTTACCTATGTGCTTCGCCTTTGCCCGTGAAGCCGTGCGCCAAGCGCAGGTCAATCTCAATGCCATCGATGCGCCAGCGGGTGAAATGCCAGTAGTGTTAGGTAATGGTTGGCCGGGCGTATTGCTCCACGAAGCGGTTGGGCACGGTTTAGAGGGCGACTTTAACCGTAAGGGCAGCAGTGCCTTCAGCGGTAAAATGGGCCAGCAGGTGGCCTCTAAGTTAGTGACTGTGGTCGATGACGGCACTTTGCCTAATCGTCGCGGTTCACTCAGCATAGACGATGAAGGTGTTCCGACCCAAAGAACCGTGTTGATCGAAGACGGTATCTTAAAGGGCTATATGCAGGATAAGTTGAATGCCCGCCTGATGGGTGTCGCCCCCACGGGTAACGGTCGCCGTGAATCCTACGCCCATTTACCTATGCCACGTATGACTAACACCTATATGACGGCGGGGCAGTCGGATCCAAGCGAGATCATCAAGTCAGTCAAGAAGGGCATTTATGCGCCTAATTTCGGCGGTGGCCAAGTGGATATCACTTCGGGTAAGTTTGTGTTCTCGGCATCTGAGGCCTATTTGATTGAAAATGGTGAAGTGACTCAAGCGATTAAGGGCGCCACCTTAATTGGCAACGGCCCAGAAGCCATGGGGCAAATTTCCATGGTCGGCAATGATATGGCTCTGGATAAAGGTGTCGGTGTGTGTGGTAAAGATGGCCAGAGTGTGCCCGTCGGTGTCGGCCAGCCGACCTTGAAGTTAGATCGCTTAACTGTGGGTGGTACAGCATAAGATCTAGAATCTAGAGCCTAAGCTTTACGCCACACTTAAGGAGGCGAGTTCTAGCCGCTGCCTGCTATGAATGTTATCATTCGCAAAGGAAATTAGAGTAACTACTCTAGAGGTGTTAATGAAACTATCACGTGTGGCTTGGCTGTGCCTATTATCTTCATTGCCTTTGGTTGGTCATGCCCAGCCCATAAGCTTTACCGACGCTTGGCAACAAGTGCTGAAGGTGAGCGACAAGTTGCAAGCGCAATCCCAGGAAGTGAATCGCGCTAAAGGTGAAGAAGAGGCGGGTGAGAGCTTGAATCTGCCCTCCTTGAGCCTTAATGGCAGTTATACCCACCTCGAAAAACCCATTGAACTCGATCTTCGGGATCTCAATCCCTTAGCCTCCCTTGATCCCGCAACTTTGCCACCCGCCCTTGGTGGGGCACTGGCGAGTATTCCGGGGTCAATGTTTGTCACGCCTTTTACCGAGCAAGATATCTTCCGCGCCAGTTTACAAGCCATGTGGCCGATTTACACGGGCGGGCAGATCACCGCAGCCCAAGGTATACACGCGGCTATGGTGGCCGAGAAGCAACAAGAGTTACAGCTCGCCACTCGGGATTTATTTACCCAATTGGTCGACAGATACTATGCCGTCGATGTCACGCTGGCGCTGGTGAACACCCAAACCGATCTCGTCGGCTCTTTAACTAAGCATGTCGATCATGCGCTAGCGTTAGAGCGAGAAGGGCAAATCGCTAAGGTTGAGCGCCTCAATGCGCAGGTCGCCTTAGACAATGCCAAAGTCAATTTAGGTAGCGCTCGCCGTCAACATGAAATGGCGGTTATCGCCCTGTCGCGCATGTTGCAGCAAAGCGATGTTGGTACTGAGTCACCTCTATTTGTCTTGCCGCACGCACCGTCTTTAGGCCAGCTGACTCAAGTGACGCTGAGCCAACATCCAGCGCTTAAATTGCTCGAAGCGAAGGAAGCGCAGGCCAATGGCTTAGTATCATTAGAACAGGGTAAATATCACCCCACAGTATTCCTTTTTGGTAATTACACGCTTTACGAAGACGACAGCCTGTTTTCCCAGGTAGAGCCCGATTGGATGGTCGGCGTCGGTGTGAAAGTGCCTATTCTCAGCCGCGACGGTCGCAGTGGTAAGGTCGAAGCCGCCAAGAGTGCACTCTTGCAGGCCCGTTATACCAAGGCGCAAACGCGGCAAGATTTGAGTCTGTTACTGGATCAAAGTTATCGCCAATTATTACAGGCCGAAGAAGAAGTGAAGGCGCTCGATACCTCACTCGAACTCGCCAGCGAAAACCTGCGCCTGCGGGAAATCGCCTTTAATCAAGGGCTTTCAACCTCTATAGATAGAGTCGATGCCGAGCTGAAACTCAGCGCAGTTAAAACTCAACAACTGGCCGCCCGTTATCGTTATGTGCAAGCCTATGCCAGATTAATGGCCATCAGTGGTCAATTAGATGAATTTATCGGTCGTACCATAGCCCGAAACTCAGCCCCTACCCAAGTGCAGGAGACAAACAATGCGCGCTAACAGAATACTTGCCCTTGTGGCGTTGGTCGCATTAGGCCTTATCTTGGCCTATGGCCTCAAGCTGGCTTACAGTCCGCAGCCGAGTCTGTTGCAGGGCCAGATTGAAGCCCGCGAATACAATGTCTCCTCTAAGGTGCCAGGTCGCGTCGAGCAAGTGCTGGTGCGCCGTGGTGACAGTGTGGCCGAAGGTGATTTGCTGTTCGCCATCCACAGCCCTGAGTTGGATGCTAAGTTGATGCAGGCCGAAGGTGGCCGCGATGCCGCTCAAGCGATGCAGCTTGAAGCCAACAACGGTGCCCGTAGCCAAGAAGTGATGGCGGCCAAAGAGCAATGGCTCAAGGCACAGGCAGCGGCAACGCTGGCTAAAACCACTTATACCCGCGTTGAAAACCTCTTCAACGAAGGTGTGGCAGCGAGACAAAAACGCGATGAAGCCTTTACCCAATGGCAAGCGGCGAAATACACAGAGCAAGCGGCTTTAGCCATGTATCAAATGGCGCAGGAAGGCGCGCGGGTCGAAACCAAAGCCGCTGCTGCCGGTAACGCCCGTATGGCCGAAGGCGCGGTAAAAGAAGTTAACGCCATTATGCAAGATAGCCAAATGCGCGCGCCTAAATCGGGTGAAATCAGCGACGTGTTATTGCAGGCGGGTGAATTAGCGCCGAGTGGTTTTCCGATTGTGAGCCTGATTGATATGCAGGATGCTTGGGCCGTGTTCCAAGTGCGCGAAGATCAACTTAAGCGCTTCAAGCAAGGCCAAAAAATTCAGTTGAATATTCCAGCACTCGGGCAGGATGTGGACTTTACTGTGTCCCATATCAGCGTGATGGGCGATTTTGCTACTTGGCGTTCGACCGAAAGTGGCCACGATTTTGATATGCGCACCTTCGAAGTGGAATTGCGTCCAAGCCAGCCGATTGCCGATCTGCGTGTCGGTATGTCTGTGTTGCTGCGCAGTGAGTAACAGCCGTGACTGAACGCACGCCCAACGCCAATACGGTCGACAAGACTAAGGGTGAATCACCGCCATCGAGCAGAAGCTTTATGGCCTTGCTCATCGCGTTAGTTCGCCGTGAACTCACTGCGCTGTGGCGCGACCCTTGGCAGTTAGCGCTGATCAGTTATATTCCGCTTATTGGGATGTTATGCCTCTGGTGGTTATTCAGTGCGGGGTTACCAAGGCAATTACCGGTGGCGATTGTCGATCAAGACCACAGTCAGTTAAGCCGTATGCTGACCCGTCAGCTGAAGGCAAATCCTGTGACTGAGCTACAAAACTTCACCGATTTAGCCGCGGCTGTGTCGGCGATGCAGCAGGCGAAAGTCTACGCCATTGTGGTCTTTCCCTATGATATGAAAAAAGATTTGCTCACTGGCCACAAGCCCACCATAGATGTGCGCTACAACAGTCAATTTTTGCTGGTGGGTAAGTTACTCTCAAGCCAAATTCAGCTGAGTCTGGGTGATGGTTTGTTGCAAATAGCGGGCTTAAAACAGCTCGCCAACGGTACACCTAAATCCCAAGTCGCAGTCAATTTAAGCCCAGTCAAGAGCCAAACAACGGCGCTTTTTAACCGAAATAACAACTATATAGGCTTCTTAGTGCCGCCAGTGCTGATTGCGCTGTGGCAGTTGTTATCTATGTTAGTGATGGCCAACAGCTTAAATCGAGAGCTGCATCTCGCGCCTACGACTCAGGTCAATGGTATAGCAAATACCTTAACCGAGCATTTTTGGCCTAAGGTGCTGGCGAAAGTGGTGTTGTTTACGCCGATATTGATGCTGCAAGGCGGCTTTATTTTAACTTGGCTGTACTTGTATCTGGCGCTGCCGATGGCGGGCAGTTTAGCCCTATTGCTGGTGGCACAATTGGTGATGTTACTGGCGGTCTGGAGTCTGGTGTTATTCATCTTTGTAGTGATGCGTGACAGTGCGCGGGTCATCAGTTTTTGTACCGCTTTATTTGCGCCCGCCTTTGCCTTTATGGGGATCACTTTCCCCACCCATGATATGCCGCAATTAGCCCAGTGGTGGCGGCTGATCATGCCATCGAGCCACTATATTGAGTCCCATGTGAGCGTCGTCAGTTATGGCGCTACTTGGCCGAGCGTGGCGGGCCAACTCAGCAGTTATTGGGGCTTTATCTGTTTGCTGCCTTTGATCTATTTGCTATCGCGTCAATTACTGCCGATCACGGTTAGTGCTAATAATGTGGTGGCAGTAGTTGACTCGAACGCAGCTCTGCCTGCGAAGGGGCAATAGGATGAATATCTGGCGACTGATGTTAACTGAACTTAAGGCCATTATTAGCGATAAAGCGATCGCAGTGACCTTGTTTGGCGGCGTGCTGTTTTATTCGATTTTGTATCCTTTACCCTATTTAAACCAAGTGCCGACCGAGCAACAGCTGATTGTGGTGGACTTAGATCATTCGTCCTTAAGCCGACAGTTGATCCGCCACGCCGACGCCAGTGCAAAAATCCAAGTCATAGGCCAAGTTGGTTCGATTACCGAGGCGAAGCGTTTTATCGAAACCGGTAAAGCCCATGGTTTATTGGTGATCCCCGAAGGATTTCGCCGTGACTTAATGCTGGGTAAGGGAGTAACGTTGAGCTATGGCGGCGATGCCAGTTATTTCCTGATTTACTCCGCGGTGGCCGAAGGCTTAGTGAGCGCGGGGATGGATGCGGGTAAGCAAGTGCAATTGATTGGCATGTTGGCCCAAGGCACAAATCCTAAACAGGCCGAGCAGAGCCTGAACTCGGTGCACTTAAATAGCGTGCCCGCCTTTAACCCAAGTCTTGGGTATACGCCCTATGTAGTGCCCGGGCTGTTTTTGCTGATCCTGCATCAAACGCTGCTGATCGGTACAGGGATCCTTGGGGCGGGGCAGTGGCGCCAGAAGGGCTATTGGCAGCAGGTCCCTCCCGTACAACTCTTATGTGGGCGAATACTCGCCTTCATGTTGATTTATCTCTTTTTTACTAGCTTCTACGTTGGCTATTGCTACCACTGGTATCACGTCAGTATTCAAGCGAGCCTTGGCACAGTGGCATTATGGTTGTTGCCTTTTTTATTGGCTACCGCCGCCGCTGGGGTCGCCATGAGCACCTTGTTTACCCGCCGCGATTTACCGACCCAAGTATTGCTGTTGATTTCAATGCCGATCCTATTCGTGTCGGGTTTTGTCTGGCCGATAGCACTCATCCCCGAACCGTTAGTATTAGGTTCGCAGTTTATCCCCGCCGTACCCGCGATTATGGGGATGTTAGAACTCAATCAAATGGGCGCAAGTTGGGCGAGTGTGATGCCCAAGTGGCTACAACTCTGGGGCTTATTTGCGGTTTTTTTCGGCTTAGCTATACAGGGCATTAAGCGCAGAGCTAGGTTATTGAAAAGCCACTTGAGCTTCCAATAATCAAAGTGTAAAGAGATACAGGCAATTTAGGTGCAATACCCTGTGGTGGAATATCTTTAAATATCATTGTTTAGATATTAGCCACCACAGACTCGTCTATTTTCTCTGTCGCTATTCTAGCGGTTACTCTAATAGCACATTGAATTTTAAGAGAGTTTCGACCCCGCTTGGGGTTTTGACTGTGAGCACGACTTGGCTGCTGGCGGCTCCGGTATTCTTAAGGGAAAACTCGGTCACGCTCGTATTGGCGTTAGTCGTCTTAGGCACAGTATAAGCGGTTGAGACCAATTCACCCTTATTCGCAGCAATATTCAGCGTCGTGCTCGATGGCAAAATTTGGTCGGCACTGTCGTAGAGTTTGACCCTAAATACCGAGGTTTGGCCTGCGGGGATTGCCGTTAATGCATTAAGATTGTTGAGAATATTTTGTCCTTGGCGATCTTCATAGACTTTAACGTCATCCTGCCAGAGTGAGAAATAGGCATTCGAACCCGACATAACCATCACCACAGCCTTACGAACATAGGTCTTATTGGCCTGGCCTGTGCCGCAAAGCGTACCTTGGCATTGTGGGCCGTTAAATTGATTATCGGCACCTTTGTAGCTGCTGCTGGCGAGGTTATCGAAATAGCGTTCGCCACTATCATAGGTAAAGTTTTCGTTATCATCGCGAAAGGCGGTGGGCAGATCGCTAAAGCCTTGACTGTGGAAGGTTTCCACACCTAAACCATTACCACTACAAGCAACGGGAGTGCCATTGAATAAGCAGGCCTTGGCAATCGCAGTGCCGTCGTTGCTATCAAATTGGTTGTTACCGTTGGTATCGAAGAAGGTTTCGTGACCTAGGGCATAGGCTAATACCGTAATGCGATGGTCCTGCGGTCTAGGATCGCTTGAGGTCCACGTCACGCTACAGGCGCCACTTTGGGTTAGGCAACTTGGCTCTATTTGGCCGCCTTCACTGGTGAAGTTCACTGTGGTGTCGTTGGGCGCTGGGTTACCAAAGCTATCGGACAGTCTGGCTGTCACTGTGACTTTCTCACCATCGATATTGCCCGCTTCAGGATTGGCATTACTGGTCGCTAAGCTAAATCCGAGCTGTTGCGGCAGACCCGTATTCACCGTGAGTTGTTCAGATTGGCTAGTGATCACTTCTTTAGTATCGGCATCAATGGCAGTGGCCACCACGCGCACGGGTGTGGGTACAGTGCCGGATAATACGCGCACACTGGCGATACCTTGGGAGTTGGTCAGACTTTGCGCATTCGCTGTGCCATTGGCAAAACTTAAACCGCCGACCACTGTATCTAAGCTGAAGCTAACTTCTTGCTGCGCTGCGGGCTGGCCGTTGGCGCTGGTGACTTTGAAGCTGACTAAAGAGGATTCGCTTGCACCTGTGCCGCCCGCACCTTTAATGCGAATTTGGGCGGGCTCGGCCGACTCAAAACTTAAGCTGGCAAGGGTTTGGCGTTGCAGTGTGAATGGGAAATTTGCCGTTAGCGTCTGATTGCCCACGACGGTTGTGGCGATAATTTGGTCGTTACGTTCACTGTTGCCACTGCAACTTGTGTCTTGGAAGGTTGAGCTGGCATTACCCGATAGCGTAGTGACTGGCGTATCGAGTGTCGCACTATTGTTTGTCGTGCAGTCTGAACTAAAGCTAATCGAAGAGGGGGTCTGCACCCGGGTAATAGTGCCATCATTGGCCTCTAGCACTAAACTCGCAGTTACTCCAAAGCTACCGCCCGCGCTGATTTTGTATGCGCCATTGGCATCGGCGGTTAAGGTGCTCGCCAGTTTACCTTCGGTAAAGACAGCGCCATTGAATGAGCCTAATTTTAGCGTTCCTTCTTGGTTGACGGCATCTTTGCTTAGCACTTCATACAGGCTGCTATTTTGTAGCGATTGCCCCTGATAATCCACTGTTACCGTTAGGGTATTTGCCCCCTAAATCTGTGGTGCTAGGGGTATAAGTGACTTGGGCGATACCTTGATTACTAGTGAGCGCACTGGTGGGATTGAGCACAGCAGAACCTGCGCTAAACGTCACTTTCGCATCGGCAATGCCTTGGCTTTCACTGTCGAGTAATATGGCCTGCAGTTGAACCGCCTCATCGACTTTGAAGCGAGTCACTAAGGCTGAACTACTTAAAATACTGGCGCTAAGTTTAGGTGTTGCAATGGTGTTGCCATTGCCTGAACCAACGAACTCGTAGTTACGGCTTGCAGTTAATGCGTCTGCATCAGACGGCGTATAGCTCGCCGTTACCGTACCAGCTTCTGCTGTTAATACCGGGTTAGAAATGATGACTTCAGCAACGCCATCGGCATTGGTGAGTTTTGTTGCTGGCGCAACAGTACCTAAGGTCGCAGCGAAGCTAATCAGTTGCCCGCTAAGTTTGCTCGAGCCTTTTTTTAAGCTGGCGACGGCACAAAAACTCGCATCGGTAGCAAAACTGAGATTTGTTGTAGAATCGGCACACTTGCCATTGACGACCGTTTTATAGCCTAAGGTTAAGCTGTAGCTGTCGGTCGTACCGTCAGTGTCGGTGCCATCGGCGGCGCCATTACAACCACTGAGCGCGATAGCGCCCAGTAATGCCCAAGAACATACCGCTAACGTTTTGCTAAGTCGCATAAGCAACATCCTTGTGGGGCTGAAATTAATTAGTCTTGGATTTCGCTGCGTAGATATTTAAACAGCTCTTTAGATGATTTTGATTCAGGGCCCTTGGCCAGTTCTTTGGTCGCTTGACGCACCAAAGTACGCAGCTTTTGTCGGTCCAATTGTGGATAATGTTCCACTAAGGTTTGGATTTCAGCATCACCTTGGGTCAACAAACGCTCACGCATTTTCTCAAACATCTGCAGTTTTGCGGTTTCGTTGTTGTTTTTGTTGAGTACAATCGCCAGGGCGGCCTTGATAGGCTCAACATCAAAATTACGCATCAATTTGCCGATATACTGCATATGGCGACGATACGCCTCAGTATTGACCTTGATTTTGCGCGTTTGCAGGATAGCGTCATACAAAAACTCATCCAGCTCGATTTTATCTAGCTGAGTCTTGCTCAGTGAAACCAGTTCCATACCAATTTTTTGAACAGCCTCACTATCACGCTTGTCCGACGTTTTGCTACTGACATAATCTTCATCAATGTCGTAGGGCTGTTTAAAATGCTCTGAATCACCAACAATCTTCATATAGATAAAACCTCAAGTAAAAAACCTGCTAATAATAACATCTCCAAGCAAAAATCACCTAGGTGAATGTGTTGAAACAAAGACCAGAGCCCTTTTGCGCCTTAGCCTAGTGTTGGGCTGCGACTCAGTGTCATGCTAATAATTAATGTGAATGGGATTTGTGTTTGTTATGCTAGGGCCATTGCCGACAACGAAAGAGTAGCTTTGTGTCTTTGAACAGAATCGATAGTGAATTGGGCGCGCTGAAAGATGCGGTTGCCGTGGCGCTCGAATATGCCAATAAATTAGGAACGAACGCTGCCGAAGTGGCGATCAGTAAGCAACAGGGATTATCGGTTTCAACCCGTTTAAAAGAGGTTGAAACCGTTGAATTTAATAAAGATGGTGCCCTAGGGATTACGGTTTACCGCGATGGTTGCAAGGGGAGTTCATCGACGTCGGATTTAAGTCCTGAAGCCATCGCCCTCGCGGTAAAAGCAGCCGACGATATCGCCCGTTACACTTCGCCCGATCCCTTCAGTGGCCTTGCCGATAAAGCCTTAATGGCGACCGAGATCCGCGATCTGCAGCTGTATTATCCTGAAGATATTTCCCCCGAGGAATTAGCCCAACTGGCGATCCGCGCCGAAACCGCGGCACTCGATGCCGATCCTCGTATCAATAACTCCGATGGTGCGAGTGCTAACGCCCATACTTCGGTCAAAGTGTATGGCAATAGCCACGGTTTCTTAAACGGTTATTGCAGTTCGCGTTATAGCTTAAGTTGCAGCGTAATCGGTGAAGACAGTGATGGCAATATGCAACGGGATTACGATTACACTATTGCCCGTAAATTCAGCGAGATGCTTGCGCCAGAAGCCGTAGGTTTAAAGACTGCGCAGAAGACGGTCAGTCGTTTAGGTGCCCGCAAGATTGCCACCACCCGCTTACCGATTTTATTGGCCCCCGAGATAGCAACGGGTTTGATCGGCCATTTAATTGGTGCCATTAGTGGCGGCAGTTTATACCGCAAATCCAGCTTCCTATTGGATGCCATCCACACGCAAATCTTCCCCGATTGGTTCAATATTGAGGAACAGCCGCATCTACTGGGTGCCCTAGCCAGTGCCAACTACGATAGCGAAGGTGTGGCGACCCAGGATAGACGCATTGTCGACCACGGCATGTTAGAAACCTATCTGTTAACCAGTTACTCGGCGCGCAAGTTAGGCTTACCTAATACAGGCCATGCGGGCGGGATCTATAACTGGACACTCGGCCACACGGGCCAAACCTTCGACGAATTGGTGAAAGACATGGGCACAGGTTTGATTGTGACCGAAGTCATGGGCCAAGGCGTGAACATGGTGACGGGGGATTATTCCCGCGGGGCGGCGGGTTTCTACGTTGAAAACGGTGAGATCCAATATCCAGTGGAAGAGATCACCATCGCGGGTAACTTGAAAGAGATGTTCCGTGGCGTGCAAGCCGTGAGTCAGGATTTTGATCTGCGCTCGTCGATTCGTACCGGCGGTATCTTGTTATCTGAGATGAAAGTCGCGGGTAACTGATCTAACCGCAAGATCCCGATGGGGAAAAGGGCAAACGCACTATCGTTTGCCCTTTTTTGTGCCTATCGATTGCGTCTAAAACGCATAGCTTGCGCTGAGTTCGAACGAGCGTCCCGCGCCAGCCACTTGATTAAAGCCATTAGTGTTATCGGCCCTAAATTCCGCCACACTCACGCCGCCCAGTGGCAGCTCATAGTAGCTATCGAACAGGTTATTGATGGCGAAGGTGAGGGTCAGATCCTGCCATTTCATACTGCTATTCAAGTTAAGTAAGGAGTTGCTGTCGGTTTTATTCTCAAGGCGGCGGTCATCCACGCGATCTTTGGTCGCCACCCATTGCCATACAAGGCTGTTTTCCCAGTTACCGAGTTGATGTTGCAGTGCCAACTCGGTTTGCAACGGCTTGATTTGATATAAAGGCTCATTGCCTTCATCTCGCTCGCCACGGGTTAGATTCACTTTGCCTAACACTTTCCATTTACCTGTGCTGGTTTCGGCAAACTGATAGAGCGCATTAAAGCGCGCGCCATAGAGATTGGCATCTAAGTTAGTGAATTGAAGAATATTGCGTTTGCCATCGGGTGAGCTAGTGCGATTAAAGCTACCAATCACTTCGGCATCGACATAGTCAGTCACAGCTGTGTACCAAGCTGTGGTCGAGACTTGCCAGCTATCACCGTTATATTTGTAGGCTGCGCTCAGGGTATGGGCGGTTTCTGGCTTAAGATCTGGATTACCCACATAACCATTACCATCGCCATACCAACCTATCATAGTGGTTGCCATAGTGCCGCGACCCCAGCTGTAACGCTCGTACAGATTCGGTGCACGGTTTTTACGGGCTAATCCTAATTCAAGTTGTTGATTGGTCGATAATTGATAGCGCGCCAGTAAGGTGGCATCGATAAGGTTATCATCGCGTTTTCTGTCCATGGCATTAAACGCCTCGGCAGCCTCGGCGTCGACATTGGGTTTACCCATCATTGGCATGTCGTTATAGGCTTGGACTTCACCGGTATTAGTGGTGACATACTCAAAGCGAACACCCGCCGATAACCACCAACTAGGGCTCAAATCTTGCTGCCATTCGCCATAAATAGCGGCGCGGCGACGTTCACCATCCTTGATATTGATGTAGTCATTGGGCGCCATCATAGTGCCGGGGACCGCTGGCCACACATCGTCGAGCTGGTAGCTATAGTATTCCTGACCGACCAGTAAGGTGCTGTCATCACCCATCGGCAGACGCCAATGCAGTTGATAGCTGTAGTCATCGCCTTCAGTGTTCATCGGCATCTTGCCGGTTTTCTCTGGGGTGAAAAAGCCCATCTCGTGTTTCACGCCGTGCCAGTTTACTTGGGCGCTGAACTCACCATCATCCTCGAGTTTAAGTTGATAACGGACGAGGGCACCGTAACTCTTATTATCCGTCATATCCATGTATTGGTTAGGAAAACCTTGAAATGGAATATTCTGATGGGTCAGTTTGATGGCGACTTCTTGAGTGTCGTCGCGCCAAGCGGCGGAGAAGGCATGGTTTTGGGCGCGGTACAGGGTATCTATGACTTTATCGCCATTGCCATCTTTATAGCTGTTGGCATCTTCATAGGCGCCTTGATAACTTAGGCTCATATTTTTGCTGGCAACGGCCGCATTCGCTCCGAGCAGTAAGGTGTCGCTGACACTGCGGTATCCCGTTGAGATATCGCCGCTATTCCATTTAATGCTGTCGCTTTCGCCAAATTTAAGATTAAGGCTGCTGACCTTGATCACACCCGCGATATTGTCGCCACCCGCGCTGACGGGTGACACGCCTGCAATCACTTCTGCGGTGGTGATTTGATTGGCGGAAATATAGGACAGCGGTGGGTTCATTTGGTTGGCGCAGGAAGCGGTAATGTCCGCGCCATCAACCAACACTTTAATACGATCGCCCATCATGCCATTGAGGATAGGCAGAGCCGATACGCCACCCGCCTCAGAGAAATCTACCCCTTGTCCTTTCAGCAGATTTTCAGCCGAACCTAAAGTGTGATGGTTTTCTGTCTGTTGGCCGTGGACCTCTAAGCGTTCCATATTGGCTAATCCGCTGTCATCGGCCATTGCCTGTGGCACTAAGGATAAGCCCATCGCGATTGCGAGGGATGAGTAGAGCACTGAAGTGTTAAACGGGTGGGATAAATACGCAGAATTTGCAGCCATTTTGTTGTTTTCCATTCACTTAGAGAAATTGCGCTGCATTATAAAGATCATCCAAGTGATACAGGTGCGGCATATTGTCGCACACTGGAAATGTGCTGATTTGTACAAACTATGTACATCGCAAAATATTGCGCTATAGTAACGCCGTTAAGTCTATGGCTTAACGTATTAGCGAGTTGATTCATTCTATTTGGAGTTGCTATGGGCAAACAAAAAATCGCGGTCGTGGCGATGGAACACGACAGTGGGCGAGGCACTATCACAGACAATGCACTCAAAGCTATCGTGACCAGTCCTCTCTTTCGGACACGCACCGAAAAGGCGAAAAAGGGCAAAGGATCCTATAACCGTAAAGGAAAGGCATTCAAAATGAGTAACCAAAAGGGGTATCAGCACAAGGGCGATACCCCTTTCGACTTTCTACGCCTAAGCTTTTGTTAAGCTGTTGCTTCCCCCGTTTTAGTCCGCTTGCTTTTATCCTTCGTTAATTCTGCCGTTCCTAGCCTCAGTACCTGTGTTTACGCTTAAATCATCCTTATTCTCGCTAGCCTGTTTGCTTCGAACACATTAGCTTGGGATTAATTGGTACTTTTGCCTCTAACGAGTATGGTTAACCTATAGCGAAGGAGATGCGCATGGCACAGCAATATCGAATCGAACACGACACTATGGGCGAGGTACAAGTCCCCGCAGATTGTTATTGGGGCGCGCAGACCGAGCGTTCGCGGCAGCACTTTCGGATCGGGGGCGAAGCGTCAATGCCGATTGAAGTGATCCACGCTTTTGGCTATTTAAAGAAAGCCGCCGCCATCACCAATCAACAACTTGGCACTTTGGCTCAAGCTAAAGCCCAATTGATTGCCCAAGTGTGCGATGAGCTGATTGCTGGCGAACTCGATCCGCAATTTCCCTTGGTGATTTGGCAAACGGGCTCGGGCACGCAAACCAATATGAACGTCAATGAGGTGATCGCCTATCGCGGCCATGTGCTCTCGGGCGGGCAACTCACCGATGCGGTTAAATGCTTGCACCCCAATGACGATGTTAATCGCTCGCAATCCTCCAACGATACCTTTCCCACCGCCATGCACATTGCCGCCTATCGCCAAGCCGTTGAGCTGGTTTTGCCCTGCATGAAGTTATTGCAGCAGAGCTTGCAGGATAAGGCCGAGGAGTTTGCGCACTTAGTCAAAATTGGCCGCACCCATTTTATGGATGCGACACCGTTAACCTTAGGCCAAGAGTTTTCGGGTTATGCCGCGCAGTTAAGTCATGCCATCGAAGGCATTGAGCACAGTCTCAAGCGGGTGGCCGAGTTAGCCCTAGGTGCGACCGCCGTGGGCACTGGGCTGAATACCCATAAGGATTACGCCGTTAAGGTGGCGGACAATATCGCAAAGCTCACGGGCTTGCCCTTAGTGACGGCGCCGAATAAGTTTGCCGCCCTTGCTGCCCACGATGAATTAGTCGCGCTGTCGGTGGCCTATAAAGTGGCGGCGGTCAGTTTAATGAAGATAGCAAATGATATTAGGATGTTAGGTTCTGGCCCGCGCTGCGGTATCGCTGAGTTATTACTGCCTGAAAATGAACCCGGTTCGTCCATCATGCCGGGCAAAGTCAATCCAACTCAGGTTGAGGCCATGACTATGGTGTGCGCGCAAGTCATGGGCAATGATGTCGCCGTTAGCATTGGCGGCAGCAATGGTCAGTTTGAGCTCAATGTGTTTAAGCCGATGATTATCGCCAATGTGCTGCAATCGGGGCGCTTATTGGGGGATGCTTGCCAGTCGTTTAATGATCATTGCGTGGTCGGCATAGTGGCGAATGAGCCGCAGATTGCTCTGCATCTGGAAAACTCACTTATGCTAGTCACGGCGCTAAATCAACATATCGGTTATGAAAAGGCCGCTAAGATCGCCAAAAAAGCCCATAGTGAGCACAAGACGCTGCGCCAAGCGGCATTGGAACTTGAGTTCGTCACGGCGGAAGAGTTCGAGCTTTGGGTCGATGCCAATAAGATGTTGGGGCCAGATGTCTAGTGAAGGTAAAAAGCAGGGCAGGCTTCGCCCTGCTAGGACGCTGCAAAGAGCGCAGCTGCGAGAATCTAGAATCTAGCTTAGTCTTGGGTGTCTGCGTCGACCACTTCGGCCCACAGATCGTGTTCGTCTGAATGGGTGATGCGAGCACGAACCAACATGCCAGGTTCCAGCTCAGTTTCACCATTGATAAACACCATGCCGTCGATTTCTGGTGCATCGGCAAAGCTGCGGCCAATGGCGCCTTCTTCGTCTACATCGTCAATCAGAATGTCTAAGATGCGGCCAACGAAACGGGCTAAACGCTCGGCGCTGATCTCGGCTTGGACTTCCATAAATCTGTGGTATCTGTCTTCTTTCACTTCTTCGCTGATAAGCTCGGCGATGGTGTTGGCGACGGCGCCATCCACTTCTGAATACTTAAAGCAACCCACGCGATCGAGGCGAGCTTCACGTAAGAAGTCGAGCAACATTTCGAAGTCTTCTTCGGTTTCACCTGGGAAGCCGACGATAAAGGTCGAGCGGATCACTAGATCTGGGCAGATTTCACGCCAGCGTTGGATCGCTTCTAACTGACGGTCAACACGGCCTGGACGCTTCATCATCTTGAGGATGCGCGGGCTTGCATGCTGCATTGGAATATCCAAATACGGCAGGATCAAACCTTCCGCCATTAGCGGGATCAGATCGTCAACCCATGGGTAGGGGTAGATGTAATGCAGACGCACCCAAGCGCCCATTTTACCCAGTTGGCGCGCTAGGCTAGTAATGTCTTGCTTGACTGGCATACCGTTCCAAAAATCGGTACGACCGCCCTTGTCTTTGCCGTAGGCCGAGGTGTCTTGGCTCACGACTAAAATTTCTTGCACGCCTGATTCTACTAAACGCTTAGCTTCATCTAAGACGCTACCCGCATTGCGGCTGTCGAGGTCACCACGTAGCGAAGGAATGATGCAGAAAGTACAGCGGTTGTCGCAACCTTCTGAAATCTTTAAATAAGCGTAATGCTTAGGCGTTAACTTAACCCCAGTTTGTGGGATTAATGACGTGAAAGGGTTGTGCTCTGGCTTAGGCACATATTTGTGAACGTGCTTCAACACGGCTTCGTAGCTGTGTGGGCCAGTGATTTCTAACACATCTGGGTGCACTTCGCGGATTTGGTTTTCTTTGGCGCCAAGGCAGCCAGTAACGATCACTTTGCCGTTTTCTTCTAGTGCTTCACGCACAGCGTCCAGAGATTCTTCAACCGCAGCATCGATAAAGCCGCAGGTGTTGACGATAACTAAGTCGGCATTGTCGTAGCTGTTAGTCACTTCGTAGCCGTCGATGCGTAACTGAGTCAGAATACGCTCTGAATCCACGAGGTTTTTTGGGCAGCCCAAAGACACGAAACCGATGCGATTCCCAGTGGTAACAGCATTAGTGCTTGTTGCTTCTAATGTTTTGACTGGGATATCAAGCGTGGTCGTTTGCTTGGGTTTAAAAGTTTCAACTGTCATGGTTTCTCGCTGAGGTATAAGCCGCCTTAAAAAAGATGGCGGATTATACCTGAAGTGATTAAAAGGTACAGTAGCTTTGGCTGAAAAGTGTACAACTGGGGCGCTGAATATGCCAGTTAACCCTAAAGCCTATTTTGGGTATGGGTATAGAAATATCCGCTAGAGATCCGCAGTCGAATCCATAGGGATAAAACGAGCTAAATATTTTTCAGAAAAAATAACCCTTTTTAAAATTCGTCGCGTTTATAGGGAGCAAGAAACAGTTTGTTGATGCTGTTACATATTGGCACAGGTATTGGCACTTTTTACTGATAGCCTAAGCGCTAAATAAGCGACACAGTCGTGTTAGCCGTCTCGTTTGGATATGCGTTCTATTTGAAGTGGTTTAGCTATAAGCACATTATTTTGGAGTAAGTTATGAAAAGTTCTCTTTTAGCGGTATTGGTGGCGGGTGGTCTTTTTTCGAGTGCGTTTATGGCGCCCCAAGTGCTCGCCGCTGGGGTCGATTTCCCCCATATTGAAACTATGGGTGTGAGCCAAATTCGAGTCGAGCCCGATATGGCGGATGTGAATGTGGAAGTGGCCGTGACCGAAAAAACCGCTAAAGCCGCCAAGGATAATTCCGATGCCGCCGTGGCTAAGTTTATCGCCCGTTTAACGGCAGCTGGTGTGGCTAAAGACCAGATCCAGAGCGCGAATTTAAATCTTCAGCCGCAATACACCTATGTGCAGGATAAGGCACCTGAGCTGACGGGTTACACCGCCAGTCGTCAAATTACCGTGACGGTAACAGACTTAAGCCGCTTAAATGCTATCTTAGATTCGGCCTTAGAAGAGGGCATGAATCGGGTGAACAATATCGCCCTTAAGTCGAGCAAAGAAGCGGAATACGTCGCCAAGGCACGTCAAGCTGCGATTGTGGATGCCAAACAAAAAGCCGAGTCTTTGGCTAAAGGCTTTGGTGAGAACCTAGGTAAGATCTGGCAGATCCGTTATTACGATCAACGCCCTGTGCAACCTGTCATGTTACGTATGAATGCCAAAGCCGATGCCATGGGCGCCGCCGAGAGCTATCAATATGGCCAAGTGAGCATAGAAGATAGGGTCGAAGTGATTTATAAGTTGAAGTAACCAGTGTTGAAGTAACAAGTGTTGAAGTAATAGATGCTGAAGAATAGAAAAGGGCAGACTTAAATCGAGTCTGCCCTTTTGATTAGCCCTTTTTATTGGGATTGACCCATCCTAAATAGCGTTACATTTTCCAGCTCACAGTTGCACTATAGTTGGCTGGTGCGCCGTAGAAACCTTGTGCCCAGTATAAGCTGTTGATATATTTCTCATCGGTCACGTTGTTGGCATTTAACGTTAGGCTGATATTTTCAGTAAAGGCGTAGCGCGCCATCAAGTCGACGATGGCATAGGCGTCTTGGCGAGTAATAATGGCTGCGCCAGCATTCGTAAAACTTTCACCAACATTACCTTGGTAGCGGGAAATATCATCCTGCCAGCGCATGTTAACACCAAAGCTTAAGCCTTCGAGTTGCTCAACATCATAGACAGCACTTAACTTAAATAACTTACTTGGCGTGTATTCTTTTACCAGTTTGGCAACCTCATCGCGGCCATTAATGTTGAAGTCTGTATAACCTAAGCTCACCTGCAAACCTGGATAAACCTCTCCGGCTATATCCAGTTCGTAACCTTTGCTATTGATCCCATCACCTGCAATAAACATGTTATCAGGATTGCTGTTCAGCGGGATTGCCAAGTTCACTTGCTCTACATCGAAGTAGGCGAGACTGGCGATTAACTTACCTTCAAATAATTCGCTCTTTAAGCCTATTTCGCGGCTTTCGCCTGTCACAGGGTCAATGAGTTGATTGTTACTGTCTCTTTTAATTTGCGCGAGGAAGGTTTCCGTATAGCTGGCATAGGCCACCAGTTCGGGCATAAAACGATAGACAAGCCCTAGGTAAGGGATGAAATCTTGTGCATCGGTATCCCGCGATTCACCGTAGGATTCACCTTCTGCTTCCCATTGGTTAAAGCGGCCACCAGCAATTAAGTGCATGTCTTCAAACAAATTAAACCGTCCCGTGAAATAAGCGGCTTTTTGGGTTGAGTTAACATCGCTCCCCAATGGACTGTCGGCAAAGGTGGGATAGGGCGTATTGCCCTCCCACGTATTGAGGTCTGGCATGGCAGGGAAACCATTGCCTGTGGTGTAGTCGTAGAGTGAGTGTTCTTGTTTGTCTGACGTTGAGTAGTTTAGGCCAAAAACTAACTGGTGATCACGGCCAAACAAATTGATATCGCCTTTAACGTACACATCGGCCAAATCGCTGCTTTCCGTTGCATCGTATTCACTGCCGTAACCGGTCAGACCTAACTCTGTGGTTTTATCCGGTGTACCATAAACATAAAAAAGCTGGGTGTCTTCATCGGTTGATTTATGCGAGTAAGTCGCACGTAGGTGCCAGTCATCGTTAAAGTAATGACTTAGCTCAACCACAGTATTGTGCTTCTCAACTAGCCATGATGACCAATTGGCCGAGGTGCTAGTAGAGCGATCATAATTGGTCGCGCTACCGTCGGTATAATACAGCGGCAATGCCCCCCATAGGCCACCATCTGTGTCATTTTTGATATAAGCATGGCTGAGTGAAAGAGTGGTGTTATCGGATAATTGTGCCTCAAGCATGGCATACAGGACATTCTTGTCTTGTTGATAGCGATCAAGATAGGAGTCTTGAACTTGCTTCACCGCCACCGCTCTGGCGGCGACTTTTTCGCCCAGTTTCACTGTGCCATCGAGTTCAAGGCGAGCATTGTCAAAACTGCCGTAGCTGGCATTAATATTAAGTTGATTGTCTGCTGTTGGGCGCTTGCGAATAAAGTTTACCGTGGCAGAGGGATTACCCACACCTGTCATTAAACCATTGGCGCCGCGGATCACTTCGACGCGGTCATAAATGGCGGTATCTTCGTCAGAATGGTTACTGCCGGAGCTTAATGGTAGGCCGATACCATCAATCTGGAAATTAGTGATATCAAAGCCGCGGGCCGTGTAATAAGTACGGTCAGTCTCGATACGTTCAACATTGACACCCGTCGCTGTATCTAAAACCGTGTTGATATTAGTGAGTTGGAAGTCGCTCATTTGCGCGCTGGTAATTACAGAGACAGATTGCGGAATATCACTGATTGGCAATTCTAATTTTGAAGCACCACTGGCTGTACTGGCGTTGTAACCTGCAATATAACTGCCTTTGATTTCTATTTTTTCAATTTTTTCATCGACATTTTCATTGGGAGCGGCATCATCGGCATAGCTTGGCATAGCTGTAGATAGTGCAATGATTATTGCCGAATAGAGTGTGGACAAGCGCAGTGTGTTCATCATTAAGCCTGATATTTTTTGGGTAGGATGGAAAAGTGAGCACAATATAACGCAAGCGTACGGTTAAGTTAATGATATTCGTTATCATTTACATTTGTTAGATTTTGCGGGTTAAAATCGCGAATACTGCTTAAGTCTGATTTAAGTTGGCTGGATGCGCTGTATGCCCAAGTACTAAAACTCGATATGACTTTGCTCTGTGATATCGATAAAGAAAAACCGCTGGCGGTAGCTGAAATTCTGCGTATTTGTTTAGAACTTAATACCAGAGTCTTGGCCGAGGGTGTTGAGATTGAAGCCGAACTGAATTATCTCGTTGCTCTTTCCTTGCTAGGTTATCGCCCCTAAAAGGTGGCGATATTGAGACATCAGACTAAGCTTACTCTGACTCAAACAAAGGAGGTGTTATGAAACAGTTTACAGCTTTAGCCCTATTTGCATCTTGTTCCTTGCTGCTAGCTAGCCAAGTATTTGCCCACGGTGAAATCGGTGAACCCTCGGATGGCGCCAAGGGAATGGCCGGTGCCATGGGCACCATAGAATTTAAACCCTCAGATTGGCAAGAGAACAAACAGAGCTGGTGGAAGGACAGTGATGGTGTTGCCCCCGGTGTTGCCGGTTGCCATGTCGGCACCGATGAACAGGGCACTGCGAATGGCAGAATGTTTGGCGAGGCGTGTTTGCCCGATGGCCTGTTAGTCGAATCTAATCCCGGCAAAGATGTGATACACGGTCACAGTGATGACTTAGGTCATCCCGATACCTTTGACTGTAATGCTTGGTGTGTCGGTGAGGGTAAAACCGCGGGTATGTGTGAAGTGGCCGCCGCGCCGCCCTGTGAGCAATCCGCGAGATGTGCCTGTAAGTAGTTAATCGTGAGTGTGAGCTCGATGTGTGCTGTGAGTTCACTATTTTCCCATAGGTAGTCCAGTCATGGGGGCAATTGTTTGTTTCTGATATCGACTAACTGATATATCATGCGCCACCCTTAATTGCCCATGCCACCTATTCACAGCTATGTCTTCCAACGCGCTTTATACCGATCTCTCCGGCTATTACGATTTAATGTGTGCCGATATTAACTACCAGCAACAGAGTGCGAGCATCCATCGTCTGCATCAGTTCCTGGGCAATAATGGTAAACAACACCTCGATTTAGCCTGCGGTACTGGCCCCCATGTGCGGCATTTTATCGATCTTGGTTATCAGTGTAGTGGCCTCGATATCAATCAGCCTATGCTCGATATGGCCATGCGCCGCTGTCCTGAGGCTCAGTTTGCACTGCAGGATATGACGGCCTTTTACGTAGAACAGCCCGTTGATTTGATTACCTGTTTTTTATATTCCATCCATTACAGTGCGGGGATAGAACGCCTTAAAAGCTGCATTGCGAGTGTGCACAGTGCGCTCAATGAGGGCGGATTGTTTTGTTTTAATACTGTCGATAAGCACAGGATCGATAACACTGCCTCGATTAAGCATTTTGCCGAGTTTGATGGCAGCCATTTCGCCTTCGAATCCGGCTGGCATTACAGTGGACAGGGGGAGAAACAGTCGCTAAATCTCAGTATTGAGAAGAGCAATCAGCCCTTCGGTCGGCTCACTGATGTAGAGCTGAATGCCGAGGATAACCTGCGCCAAACCGAGTTATGGCAGGATCAACATGCCATGGTTGCCACCAGTTTTACTGAGCTACAGACGCTGTTAGCGCCCTATTTTGAAGTGCATGTTTTCGAACACGATTATGAAAGAATCGTCCCCTGGGATTTAGCCTCCGGCAATGCGCTATTTGTCTGCGTGAAGATTTAACCTAAAGGACTAAAGCGTCTGTCCCCCTTTGGGGAATCCCCCCGCGAATAACCTCCATGTTTAACTGCCCGTTCGTCATCCATGGTGCTCGTCCTAACGCTGCTGTGCAGTATTCATCCTAGCGAAGTGACATACATTAGTTACCTCCGATATGAATGAGAGGCCATGTCGCCCGGTTACTAGCATGCAATGCTTAATCTCGTTAATCCCTGAGCATACCTTTAGCGAGTGTTAACAATGGGCGACCTGATTAACTCTACTGGAATACCCGTTGCTATCTTTGAAAGGTGAGAAAAAATTATCGTCCTATAATTAAATAACTCTGATGGTTGTCAGTGCTTTGATAAGGTGTGCTCCATTAGGCGCGGTGAGATCTTTATGCCACTCAGGTGAACTTAGGCGAGCATCCCCATAACAGGTCCTAGGTTTTCATCCGTTGAATACCCGTTATTGAGGCTTTGCAGATAGGGATAGATACAAAATGGAATTGGGCATGTACTGAGTATCACAGTGAAGGGATAACGATGAAATGGTTAGCGGCATTATGCTTAGTATGTATGGCTTCGCCAGCGGTGGCACAGGAAATCAAAGTGGCTGCGGGTCTTTTTATTGGCATAATTAATGAGCAGGGTGATGGTCCCTATCAGCAGATTTTGACCGAAGCCGCCAGACGCAGTGGTGTTTCCCTGAACGAGCAGGTCTATCCATTGAAACGAGCGGTGAAGGCCTTTACCAGTAAAGAAGTCCTTGCCATTTATGGCATGACAAGTGCGGTGGTCGATGAGATTGGTGATGAACAGATACTGACCAGTTATCCACTCGGGGTCTATAAGCTGTTTGTATTTACTCGCAAGGGCAGCGCGGCTATTTCCAGTGTTGAGCAGTTGAAAGGGCTGAGAGTGGGGGGCGTTATAGGTTATGAGGCTTATTATCACACGCTATTGGCCTACGGTGTTAAGTTAGATTATGTGGGTAATGAGGATCTGCAATTTAAAAAACTCAGTGTTGGTCGGATCGATGCAATTGTCGGTTTTATGCCCGACTGGCTCATTTTCGCCGATACCCTCGTCTACGATCCCAACTTTCCTATCAGTGTCGGTTACGATTACTTGACCGTCTGGAAGACGCCTCTTGGACAGGCTTTTGTCGAACAAATATCTCCCGCGCTACAGGAGATGCACCAAGATGGTAGCTTGAAAGCTATACTCGGTGAGCGTTATATGGAGTTCGAGTATAAACCGACCCTGCATTACGAGTGGCCCGGCGCGAGAGATCAATCTCATTAGCTCGGCGTGAATAGCCCCGCTCACATTATTGCCCCCAAGTCAGTGCTTAATTTCGCTAACCCCCGAGTATATCTGTCAAAATCAAAGAAAATCTGGAAATGGTAGAATTGTGGATATCTCATCTTTTTCTCCACACTTATTCATTTTTTATCTTGAATAATTCACTATTTTGTGTTTTTATCCGTAGTAATTCCTGTTTAATGTCTATTTATCCTCTTTAATTCGTTCTCTTTATAGGTGGACTATGCCAATTTTAACTTTTCCAAAAGACATAGCCGATGCTAAAAGGCTTTCTGTTGAGGTACAAAAGGGCAGGTTGAAGCGGATCCGTCAAGGCATCTATACGGATGCAGCTTGGGAAGAAATCCCACAACTGCTGCATAGTCGATGGTATGAGGTAGTCCAATATTTGTTTCCTACAGCCATTGCTTCGCATGTCACCGCAGTAAAGCTAAAACCTGAACATAATACCGTGCATATCACCGCCGAAGTGGGTAAACAACGTAAGATTAGCATCAGTGATGCATTGGTTATTGATGTGCATCCAGGTAACGTTACTGAACTCACCGAACTATTTGTACCTCAGTTGAAACGCAGTGCGCCTGCACGCTTTCTCATGGAGAACTTACAGCTTTCTCATCAGGATGTCGCTTTGCCAAAGGCGCTAGGTCAACGATGGGTTGAGCAGGAGTTGCTGAAACGTTTAGAGCGTTATGGAGAAGCAGACTTAAATGCTTTACGGGATGCGGCTAAGACTCACTCTCTGCTGCTAGGAATGGAAAAGGAATGCCATCAACTTGATGGTCTGATCGGGGCATTGCTATCAACACAACCTGCAGAAGTACTGCTCTCCCCTGTTGCGATCTCGACGGCAAGGCAAGTTGGCGCAATTTGTCCTTTTATGAGAGCTACTTTTCCAACTATATAGAAGGGACTGAGTTTGAAATCGATGAAGCTGAGCAGATTATCTTTGCTAAACAGGAGATATCCAATCGCCACGAGGACAGTCACGATATATTGTCAGTTTATCACGTAGTACATGATTACACTGAAATGGTCACTGTGCCTGAGTCTGCTGATGATCTGATGCACTTACTTAGCTTGCGCCATGAACTCATTTTGCACGCGAGACCAGAGAAGCGCCCAGGTAAACTCAAAGTAAAACCCAACAAAGCAGGGGATACGCTGTTTGTACTACCGGATCATGTTGAAGGAACATTAGCCCAGGCTTTTACCTTTTACCAACAGTTAGATCCTGGTTTGGCTCGCGCCATCTTTATACAGTTTATGATCACAGAATGTCACCCTTTCGATGATGGAAATGGCCGTCTTGCCAGGATCATGATGAATGCCGAGTTAGCGTCCCATGAACAATACAAAATTATTGTCCCAACTGTTCACAGGGATAGTTATTTGAATGGCTTGCGCCAAGCGAGTCGTTCCGGTCGGTTCAGAACGATTTGTAAAGTATTCGCAGACTTGCAAGCCTACACCAGCATAATCGGGTGGGAAGACTACGGTGACGCCAGAAGTACATTAGAGACACATTATGCTGATAAGCTGCCTGATGATGGGGTGGCAGTGTTCAACAAGCAAATTGCTCAGTTTAAAATCGCACTACCACCAGCTTAAGAACAAGTAGGCTAAGTTGCTAACAAGATTGAATATCCACCAAAAAAATTGGCTCAAGCTCAGCACTGAGTTTGGCGAACTATTTCATGGCCCATTCGTTTTTGGTAGCTGGGCTCTTTGCCTTTAGCAACCAACGTCAACATTAAGCACTGTTATTCCAGTGACACGCCGCCAATGGTCACTTCCATATTAGTGCTTAATTTCGTTAATTCCCAAGTATACCTGTGACTAAATTTAATAATGGCTGTCTCGGTAAAGCTGTTTCGGTAAAGCAATGCATGTCCGATCTTTTGGCCCTGTGCGGAGCCGCATGCCGGGTGGTGTGGGGGCTGGAGGCTAGAGACCTCCGGCTACCCAATTAAATGATTTTTTACTTCTTCAGCAATTCTATTTAGTTCAATATCAGCAGTCAGATTTCTGCCTAGAAACGGTGCGATGATTAGTTTTGTGGCATGATTTGAACTTAGAATCTTTATGGTATTTCGTTCACTGATGGTCACAGTTTGTTCATTAACCTGAGAAGAATATTCTTCATCCCAAAATGCCAGTTTAAATTCTTCTGTGTGGCCTTGGCCGAAACAGACAATAACTTGTGGTTTAAACTGACTAACTAAGTCATTTAGTAGTTTAAACCTTGTGTTAGCACAATATGTTTTATAATGGTATTTAATCTTTGTTTTTGTTAGCAAAACGTGATCATCTAACCAAGAATCGATGTTGGCTGCGGGTAGGGGAAATAAATTAATTTTAAACTCGTTTGAGTTTTTATCACAGTAATGATTTTGCATGTACTCTTTGTAATGTCCTTTAAAATCGAAGACATGACAGAGGATTTTTGCAATCTTTTGGTCAAACTGCCATTTGTAAAAATTTGGATTATTGTCTTTCCATTCAGGCGAAAGGTGGGGGACGACATAGTTTGAACTAATGTAAGTTGGCCTTGTTATTTCATCAGTGATTTCTTCGTCAGATGTACCCCATTCTAGACCTGATAGCCACAAGGGGGCACTAATGTTGCCACCATCAAAACCTATTAGCTTATTCTCTAAACTACTATAAAAATCATTCATAAATATTTACCACTGTTCTATCAGAATCATTTAACACTATTGCCAATAGACAAATGTGAACGTTGTAGGGTGAAGCCCTGTGAGTATTTGTCCCTGCCACGTTGTTTATGGCGATTTTGTGCAACTTGCCATACGCTAGCTTTTTCATTGAACACTTTATAAATGAAAAATAACATTAATAAGGCAAAAGAAAGATCGGACAGGCACAATTCTTTCTGAATTTACAGTCAACACAGAAGTCACAGAAGTTCACCTTCCCCTGCGAAGTTGCCGCGGGGCGTTGGAATAAATTGCGTGAGTCCAGCCATGGCTGGCTAGCTTCCGTAGGTACAGGGACGTTGCCTTCGGAAGCGATAGCAATTTATCCATAAGACCAAGGCCTGATTTATAAATAAAGCGTTAATGCATGTAACTTCGCTAGGGGCGTCATGGAGCATCCAAGGAGGATAGGACGAGCAGTCCTCCTTGGTCGGGTGTGGGTTGAAGACCCACGACTTTGACTTTAGCTTTGATTTTTCTCAGATTAACATTTCAGAATTGAGTTAAATCGACTCATACAAATAAATCCAAACCCAAGTTTAAAAAACAAAAAAGGCGCATAAGCGCCTTTTCTACTATTCAGTTATGGGCATCACCCAAAACCTATGATTTGATTAAACAATCAAATCATATTCCTCTTTGAGGATCTTAATGATATCTGCCTTTGGATTCGCTGGCAGTGGAATCGCCGCGCCAGTCACCTTCTCGGCAACGCCGGTGTAAGTGCGTGACACTTGCATCATGGCCTCGAGTGGCAGGTCATTGTCGCGGGCTAGGGCTTCACGCTCTGGCATTCTGTCTTTGTTAAGCAGCACATCAGGATCGGGGAAATGATTCAGCAAGAACTGGCGGAAACCCTCTTTAGAGTTTTCTAAAATCTTGCCATCGTGGTAGGCGGCGCCGTCCCAAATACGTGATGAGTCTGGGGTGCCCACTTCATCCATATAAATCAGTTTTGAGTTGCCATCTTTATCGGTGACATAGCCGAACTCAAATTTAGTGTCGACAAACACTTGGTCAATGTCGGCCAGCGCTTTTGATATCACTTTAAAGCCATCTTTTAACAGCTTTTCGTACAGGTCAATATCTGAAAGCTTTTCAAAGCCAAAGGCTTGGTAGTTGGCTTCGATATCGCTGCGGCTGATGTTGACGTCGTCCTGCGCGGGCACACCTGGGATACCGGTTAAAATGCCTTTGGTCGAAGGGGTGATCAGTAAGTCTGGCAGCTTTTGATCTTTCTCTAAGCCTTCTGGCAGTGTGATACCACAGAATACGCGCTCGCCCTTAGAGTAAGCGCGCCACATTGAGCCGGTAATGTATTGGCGGCAAATGGCTTCGACCTTAATCGGGCGAGCTTTTTGGACTATCCAAACAAACGGGTGCGGGATATCCAAAATATGGCTGTCGGCTAGGCCGTTTTCGGCGAACAGTTTAAACCAATGGTTTGAAATCGCGTTTAATGCTGCGCCTTTACCGGGAATGCCCTTGAGGCCGCCTTCACCGTGGAAGATACAGTCGAAGGCCGAGATACGATCACTAATCACCATGATGGCGAGTGGCGTATCTTCGGGGACGTTATAACCCTTGGTTTTGATTAAACGGCGGCTGTCGGCATCGGTTAGCCAGTAAACGCTGCGAACCTTGCCGCTGTGGACTGGGCTGTCGGTGCGGATTGGCAAATCGTTATTCACGGCTAATACGGAATCAGCAAGACTCATGACGAGTATTCCTTAGGATAGAGAGTGTAGGGATAAGGTTTTTATAGGTATCGGTTTGCACTAGGGCCATGCTTCGAGCGAGCGCCTTGTTTAGTACAACCTTTTTATTGTTTACCAAAGTCTTACCATTTAATAGGGTGAGTCCGTTGGTAGGATTTGATATTAAATCTTGAACAGCAAAAGTTTTATTTTCGGGCGGTGTTTGAATTGTGTTTGTTGGAGATAAGGTAAGGGATGGAATAAACGCAGGGCAAGGTTGGCACCACAGTGGAAGTGGTCTGCTAAAGCGGGCTGGGCCCGTGTCATTTTGCTCGAAAATGCTAACCATTAATCCGAGAGAACCTTGTTCTAGACTGCCGCGAAAAAGTGCCGACATTCTACCGTTTTTGACGAAATTTACCATGGCTATTTGTGCGACGCAGTGGACAAAATCCTAAGGTTTATTGATGATGGCGCAATTGGCCGTTGAATAATGTCTGTGGAATTATGGCATTGGGATCATTTTATCAAGGGGTAGGTAATGGCATTTAGGATTGGCCAAAGGGCGGCACCACAGGGTAGCCATTTTTTATCTGAGCAGTTTAGTGGCTTATCCGAGAATGCGCAGGAGTGGCAGGGCATCGAGTTTGAGGATTGCTGCTTTCAAGATTGTCATTTTAGCGAGAGCGTTTTTCGTAAATGTAAGTTTATCGATTGTCGCTTTGTGGGCTGCAACTTGAGCTTAGTGAAAGTGCCCCAGTGCCAGTTCAGTGGGGTCGAGTTTGAAGAGTGTAAGTTAGTCGGTATCGATTGGACCCGCGCCGCGTGGTCGCGTTTATCCTTTGCCGCGCCCTTTTCTTTTAAGCAATGCATTCTCAATGACAGCTCATTTATGGGCCTGTTGCTCGATGAAATCATCATCGAAGAGTGCAAGGCTCACGATGTCGATTTTCGCGAGGGCAGTTTTAATCAAGCCAATTTCACCTACACGGATTTTAGTCATAGTCTGTTTGGCCGAACTCAATTATTGGAGGCGGATTTCAGCGAGGCATCAAATTACGATATCGACATTTTTAACAATAAAATCAAAGGCGCTAAGTTTAGCCGCGACGAAGCGATTCGGCTGCTCAACTGCCTCGATATAGAGTTAATGGATTAATGCGATTGTAATCAGTTTGCGCCCGCTAGTGCGATGTTCTTATCCTGCTAGGGTTATCGCAATTGACTAAAATGTCAGTTTTCTTCTAAGCCGTCAGTGTCCAAGCTGGCGGCTTTTTTCTGCCCATATTTTAAGACCTATTGATCTTATTCACGTATTTCAGCGTCAGTCTTAGGTTTTAGTTGCGATAGATCACACCGAGCTTCCCCATGTGGTTTACCACAATATCCGCCTACCTCTTTCGGGATAACAATCTTAGTCGATAAGCAGCGGATCCAGCGGATGCCTGTATTTTGAAGATATGGCGGCGCTGTTTTTACGCTTTTATAACTAAAAAAGTAATCAAATCAGTGAGCAAACCTCGGCTCGATGGCGCCAAAAATGGCGACTGACGGGTGGGATGAGCGTGATGGAGGTAACCATGATTGAGCTTAATAGGCGAACCTTTTTAAAGGGAGCGGGAGCGAGCAGCGCCACCTGTGCGTTGGCCAGCCTGCTGCCGGGCAGCTTAGCGGCATTAGAGAATAAGCAGCTAAAGGGCATAGGCAAAGACATTGCCAGTATTTGCGAGATGTGTTCGACTCGCTGCCCGATTTCGGCGCGGGTGATTGAGGGCAAAAACGTATTCATTAGTGGCAATAAGGCCGCTAAATCCTTTGGCGGTAAAGTGTGTGCCCGTGGCGGCGCAGGCCATAGTTTATTGTACGATCCACAGCGTATCGTTAAACCGTTAAAGCGGGTCGGTGAGCGCGGCGAAGGCAAATGGGCCGAGATCAGTTGGGATGAGGCTTATCAATTAATCGCTGTAAACCTCAATAAAATCAAAAAAGAACATGGCCCAGAAGCCGTGGCATTCTCGTCAAAATCTGGCTCACAGGAAAAGCATTTGTTTCACCTTGCGACCGCCTTTGGCAGTCCCAATACCTTTACCCACGCGTCGACTTGCCCCGGCGGTTATGAAATTGCCGCTAAGGCTATTTTTGGCACTAAGGTCAAACGAGATTTAAGTAACTCTAAATACATCATTAACTTCGGCCATAACCTGTACGAAGGCATCAATATGTCCGAAACCCGCGGCATGATGGCGGCGCAAATGGACAAAGGTGCCAAGCTAGTGGTGTTCGAGCCAAGATTCTCCGTCGTGGCCGACAAGGCCGATGAATGGTACGCCATTCGTCCCGGTACCGACGTGGCCGTCGCATTGGCGTTATGCCATGTATTGATTGAAGATAATCTTTACGACAAGGCCTTTGTCACGCGCTATGTAGAAGGCTTCGAAGCCTTTGCCGCCGAAGTGAAAGCCTATACTCCTGAATGGGCCGAAACCATTTCCGATGTGCCTGCCAAAGACATTCGTCGTATCGCCCACGAATATGCTGCTAAAGCGCCCCATGCCGTGGTCGATTTTGGTCACAGAGCCACCTTCACCACCGAAGAGTTTGAGATGCGCCGCGCCCTGTACGCCGCCAACGTCTTGATTGGTAATATTGAGCGTAAGGGCGGGATTTATATCGGCCAGAAACCCGGTGATTACAACAAGCTTGCCGGTGAAGCGGTTGCGCCCGTATTGGCAAAACCTGGCGTGAAAGACATGCCAAAACCAGCAGCGAAACGAATCGATCAGGTGGAAGAGCAGTACGCCATGATGTGGACATCGGGCGGCGTTTACCAAACCATTCTCGATGCCACCTTAAGCGCAGTGCCCTACCAGTTACACGGCTGGGTGATGTCACGCACTAACCCAATGCAAACCATGACAGACAGAGCGCGTGTCGTTGAAGCTTTGAAAAAGCTCGACTTTATCGCCGTGTGTGATGTGTATATCAGCGAAACCGCCGCCTATGCGGACGTGATTTTACCTGAGTCGACTTATCTTGAACGTGATGAAGAAATCGCCGATAAGTCAGGTAAAAATCCCGCCTATTATGTGCGCCAACGGGTCGTTGAAACCTTAGGTGATACTAAGCCTTCTTGGCAGATCTTTAAGGATGTGGGTGTGGCTATGGGCCTTGGCGAGTTCTATCCATGGGAAAACATGGAAACCCTGCAAATGCTGCAGGTGAACCGCGACACTGACCTGCTGCGCCGTATCAAAAACGAAGGTTTTGTGAGCTTTGGTAAGCCAATTATGTTGTGCGAGCCTAAGATGGTTGCCGAGTTTATTAAGGCATACCCCAATGCGCGACCTGCCGATGAAGACGGCACTTACGCCAGTGCACTCACCTTTAAAACCCCGAGTGGCAAGATTGAACTCACCTCCGCGAAAGTCGAAGCCATGGCACCGGGCCGTGGGGTGATCAAGTTCCGCGAAGTGAATCTTAAAAAAGCAGATGAGCTGTACTTTATCCAAGGCAAAGTGGCGGTGCACACCAATGGCGCCACCCACAATGTGCCTATGCTCGCTAACCTGATGTCGGATAACGCTGTGTGGGTTCACCCCGTCACTGCGGGCAAATTAGGCATCAGCAATGGCGACCCAATCCGCCTCACCAGCAGTGTTGGCACAGAAGAAGGCCATGCCTTAGTCACGCCGGGTATTCGCCAGGATACTGTGTTTGCTTACATGGGCTTTGGTTCTAAAAACAAAGAGTTGGTCAGAGCAACGGGCAAAGGTATCCACTGCGGTAACTTACTGCCGCACGTGACGGCTCCTGTGTGTGGCATGACAGTGCACACCACGGGCGTCACGCTGGCAAAGCGCTAATCGGAGGCTTAAATGAATAAACGATATGTAATGGTGCACGACGAGAATAAGTGCATCGGCTGCCAAGCCTGTAACGTGGCGTGTCGCAGTGAAAATGGCGTACCCGAAGGCGTAACTCGTCTGCAAGTGCGTGTGGAAGGCCCCTTTGGTGAGATGCCCAATCTGCATTTCAAATATCACAGGGTATCTTGCCAGCAATGTGAAGATGCGCCCTGCGTTAAAGTGTGCCCAACAGGCGCGGCCTATGTGGGTGAAGATGGCATTATCTCTATCCATACCGATAAGTGTGTCGGTTGTATGTACTGTGTGGCAGCGTGCCCTTATAAAGTGCGCTTTATGAACCCAGAAACTAAGGCGGCGGATAAGTGTAACTTCTGTAAAGACAGTCGTTTAGCACGGGGCGAAGAGCCAGCGTGTGTGACTGTGTGTCCAACCGATGCCTTAGTGTTTGGTGATGCTAATGATCCACGCAGTGAAGTGGCCATCATGCTCAACACAAAAATCACTTACCAAGATAAACCCCATTTGGGCACAAAACCTAGGGTATATCGCGTTCCTACCAAAAGAGGGGGGATTTGATTATGAACAATACTTGGGGCGACATGGCGCAATATGATCCTGTCACTTGGCACTGGGTCATCGCCGTTTACCTGTTTATGGCGGGGTTATCCGCGGGCAGTTTACTGATTGGCATTGGTTTGCGCTGGGCGAATAAGGAGCTCAGCGCGGGAGCCGAAAGCAGCATTCTTAAGGCGGCAGCCATTATTGGGCCTGTGGCAATTAGCTTAGGTCTAGCTTGCTTAGTGTTTGACTTAACCAAACCATTCCACTTCTGGTTGATCTTAATTCACTATAACTTCCAGTCTGTGATGGCAATCGGGGTGCTGGCGCTGCTGGCGTATTCTCCCTTGGCCTTTGCATACGCCATTATTGTGCTGCGGGATGACTTACCAAAATGGGGTTTGGGTTTCCTCACGCCTATCGCTAAGTTACTTATGCCATTTCGAAAGCTGATTGAAGTATTGTTGTTTGTCCTCGCGATTGGCGTAGGGGCTTACACTGGCTTCTTAATTTCGGCGATGAATGCCTATCCTATGCTCAACACTGCGGTACTGCCTGCGCTGTTTTTAGTGTCGGGTTTGTCGGCGGGCGCTGCGGCCAATGCGGTACTGGCGTTGCTGATGTTTAAGACTGACAGCCACGACAAAACTTTAGTGAAGATGCACGGTTTAGAATTGCCTGTGATGGCGATTGAAATTCTGTTTCTGTTTATGTTGTTCTGCGCCTTGTACTTCAAGGGCGGCGCAGCGGCTGCGGCGCTGGCATCGTTAACCTCTGGGCTATGGGCAAGCGTGTTCTGGATTGGCGTTGTCGGTATCGGCTTTGGTATTCCATTGCTGTTTATGCTGCTACCCGCCGCGACTCGCCACACTAAGGGCGCGATGATTATGGTGGCCTGCGCGAGCTTAACGGGCGTACTCGCCTTAAGGCACTTTATTGTGTACGCAGGGCAAAGCTATTTAAGCTGAATGCAATGCAGTTAACTGATTGATATAAAGTAAAAAGCACCAATGCTATTGGTGCTTTTTTAATAGGATTTTATAGGGCGTGTGGCAACTACTGGGGTAATAGTTCAAGTACAGATTTAATGGTCAGCACCAGTGCGCTTATCACACACAGCAATAAGGTCGCTATTTTGGTTTTATGCTTATCGACTCTGCCTACCAGTTTACCGGCCACCAGATAACCTAGGAGCACCGAGGGTAATAACAGTAGGGATAGCCATACATGTTTGATCTCGAGCAGACCCGTTACGGCGAGAATCACTATGGCTATGGTGGAGCTAAAAATAAAAAATGCCGATAGTGCGGCCCTAAATTGCGAGACATCCTTACCCGATAATAAAATTGCCATCGGCGGGCCACCAATAGCGGCGATATTGCCAAAAATCCCTGAAATCACCCCCGCTCCAAAGAGGGTTTTCTTATTCACGGGCAGGCTGAATTTATACAGGCTGAGGATCACCGCGACAGCCACAATGGCGGCAATGGATAACCCGAGTATGGGCTGAGGCGCAAACAGCAATAGGCTCGCGCCGATAAAACCACCGGGCACGCGGCCTAGGAGTGCATATTGCAAGCCATTGAATTCTAAATGACCTCGTTCACGGATCAGGGTCAATAGGGAGATCGAAAAGCCCATGGCAATAACGGGACCGGGCACGAGATCGGGGTCGACGATATACAGCAAAGGACTGGCGACCACCGCAAGGCCAAAGCCAATCAGGCTCTGGGTTAAGGCGCCCAGAAACACAATCAGCGAGGCCAAGGCGAGTGTCTGTGGATCTATCATAGAAAACATAGGGTTCCATATAAACAAATAGGGATCGTTAACGATCCCTATTGATGAGCACTGTGATCTTGAAAGTAACTGCAGTCTTGGAAGCGACGAGTCGCTATTCCATGTCTTCCCACTCGATTCCCATTTCGTCCATCAGCAACTTGGCTTCGGCGGGAATGCTGTCGGGGCTGTCCTTTGACAGATCTTCATCGTTAGGCAAAGGCTGGCCTGTATAGGCATGCAAAAATGCCTCACACAACAGTTCACTGTTGGTGGCGTGACGCAAATTATTGACCTGACGACGAGTGCGTTCGTCCGTGAGGACCTTAAGCACCTTGAGCGGAATAGACACAGTAATTTTTTTTACTTGTTCATTCTTCTTGCCATGTTCAGCATAGGGGCTGATGTATTCCCCATTCCATTCAGTCATTGACTCACCTGTTATAACGCTAAATTCGGGGCAGATTTTAAACCCTTACAAACAACAGTCAAATTATTGCTACTATTTCTTGGGGATTGCAAACAGATTTCTTTATGTTTAGACGTCTAAACGTCTTAACGCCTATTGACGATAGGGTTGGGCTTAGGTACATTTAGACGTCCAGACATCTCTATCAGTCTACCGAATTTAGGAGTCCACCCATGGCAGAGCGTCAATTAGCCACACTGGCAGTGCGTCAGGGTATCGAAAGCGATACTCAATATGGCGCAGTTGTGCCACCGATTTATTTGTCGACTAATTACGCCTTCGATGGTCATAAAAATCCCCGTGAGTTTGATTACAGCCGTTCAGGCAATCCAACGCGCTGCATTTTAGGTGAAGCATTAGCCCAATTAGAAAAGGGCGCGACTGGTATAGTGACCTGCACTGGCATGGCGGCCATCACCTTAGTGACCACTTTGCTTGGCCCCGATGATCTATTGGTCGTGCCTCACGATTGTTACGGCGGTTCCTACCGTTTATTTACTAACTTGGCGAAGAAAGGCCAGTTTAAGCTGATTGTGGTCGATCAAACCGATAGTCAGGCATTAGCCGCCGCGATTGCGCAAAATCCTAAGATGGTGTGGCTCGAAACCCCGTCTAACCCGCTATTGCGAGTGGTGGATATCGAGGCCATTGCTAAGGCGAGCCATAGTGTCGGCGCGCTGGTGGTGGTCGATAACACTTTTTTATCGCCGATATTGCAACAACCCCTATTGTTAGGCGCGGATATCGTTATCCACTCCACCACTAAATATATCAATGGTCACAGCGATGTGGTTGGCGGCGCTGTGGTCGCCAAAGATGCACAAATCGGTGAAAGCTTACACTGGTGGTCGAATACTCTAGGGCTAACGGGCTCGGCCTTCGACAGTTACTTAACCCTGCGCGGCCTACGTACGCTAGCGGTGCGCATTCGCGAACATCAAACCAATGCCCAGCGCATTGTTGAGGTATTAACCCAAAGCCCTGTGGTGAGTAGAGTCTATTACCCAGGGCTTGCGGATCACCCGGGCCATGCCATTGCAGCCAAGCAACAGAAGGGCTTTGGCGCTATGCTGAGTTTTGAGCTCAAGGGCGGCGAGGCCGAAGTGGTGGCCTTTTTAGGTGCACTCAGCTTATTTAGCGTGGCGGAAAGTTTAGGTGGCGTCGAAAGTTTAGTGGCCGTGCCCGCAACTATGACCCACAGAGCGATGGAGCCGCAGGCGCGCTTCGAGGCGGGCATTAAGGACACCCTATTGCGTTTATCGGTGGGTATTGAAGATGCCGCCGATTTAGTTGCAGATATTCAAGCAGGATTAGCCGCCGCTGCGGCTTGTCAGTAGAGGAATAATAGATGGCACGTTGTCACTTACATAAATTTGGTGGCTCCAGTTTAGCGGATGCCGATTGTTATCGCCGAGTCGCCCATATCCTGTTAACCCACGGTCATAGTGATGATCTTGTGGTGGTCTCTGCGGCGGGTAAGAGCACGAATTTCCTGTATAAATTATTAGCGCTGCGTGATGCGGGTCAGCTATGGCAGGAAGAATTACAAGTGCTGATCAGTTACCAGCAGGGGTTGATTGAGCAGTTATTGTCGAATGAACAGGCCCGGGATCTGCGTGAGCGCTTAACCACGGATAAAGCGCAGCTTATCAGTTTATTGTCCTTAGACGAGCGTAATGACTACCAAGTTAACCAGGTGGTGAGTTTTGGCGAGCGTTGGTCGGCGCGTTTAATGGCGGCGCTGCTGCGCGAATCTGGCGTGGCCGCAAGCCATGTGGATGCCTGCTCAATCTTAGTGGCCGATGAAGCTGCCGTGCCGCAAATTCGGGTGCAGGAATCCCGCACTAAAGTACAAGCCCTATTAGCCGCCCATCCCAATGAACGCTTAGTGATCACAGGTTTTATCTGTGCTAACGAGCGTGGCGATACCTTGTTACTCGGTCGTAATGGCTCAGATTTTAGTGCCAGCTTAATTGCTAGCCTTGCCGATATCGAGCGGGTGACCATTTGGACCGATGTGGAAGGGGTGTTCAACGCCGATCCGAATAAAATCAACGATGCCAAGCTATTGAAAAGCATGTCACTTGCCGAAGCCGATCGCCTAGCGCGTTTAGGCTCGCCAGTATTGCATTCGCGCACTCTGCAGCCGCTGTTTAATACTGAAGTGAGCTTAGCGGTGCGTTCAAGTTATGCGTCCCACACTGACTTTACCTTGATCGCGCCCCACAGCTCGTCGGCGAGCGCGCCCGTGGTGACTAACCTCAATGCAGTCGTCTTATTCGGCTTTAAGCTCACGGGCGAATTAACAAGCCTATTAGATCTATTGATCGCCGCGGGTTTAACGCCATTAGCCCATTGGACCTCTGCTCACCAAAGGGTTGAGCTTGCCTATACCGCTGAGAATCAAAAACAAGTGCAAAGATTACTCGATACCGAGGCACAAGCGTTAGGGATCAGCGATCAGCAGATCAATACCGATCTTGGCCTAGTGGCATTAGTCAGTGCCGATGCCGAACACTATCGCCGCGGTTTTGCCCGTTTACTGAGCCGCGATGCTAAACCTTTGTTTAGTGGTGATTTAAGTTTAGTAACGCTAGTGCCACAGTCGCAGGTGAATCTGTTAACGCAAAAGGTGCACCGCCGCTGTGCGGGGCCGCGTAAACGCATTGGTGTCCTGCTGCTCGGTGTGGGCAATATCGGCGAGGCTTGGGTCAATCTGTTTAAGTCGGTATCGCCCTCACTTGACCATGAGTTGGAGGCTAAGGTTGAGTTAGTGGGATTAGTTAGCTCGAGCAAGGCTCTGATCAAATCTGCCGGCATTAACTTAGCCAATTGGCAGGCTGAGTTCGATACGCAAGCAACGCCTTGGCAGTATGAGCACTTGTTCGAACAGTTAGAGCAAGTTAACTGCGATGAGCTGGTGGCCTTAGATATCAGTGCCAGCGCCAGTTTAACGCTGCAATATCCAGAGCTGTTTGAGCGCGGCATCCATGTGGTGAGCGCGAATAAACTCGCAGGTTCTGGCCCATTGCCCTTCTACCGTGAGTTAAAGCAGCAATTGGGTAATCGTCGCTTATTTTGGCGCTATAACGCCAGTTGTGGTGCGGGCTTACCCATCCAGCATGCGTTAAATGATCTGTGTAATAGCGGTGATAGCGTTGAGGCTGTAGGCGGGATTTTCTCTGGCACTCTGTGTTGGTTATTTGAGAAATACGATACCAGTAAGCCTTTTTCTGAATTAGTGATTGAAGCTAGAGGCTTAGGTATTACTGAGCCGGATCCCCGCGACGACCTGTCTGGTCGTGATATGCAGCGTAAGTTGTTGATTCTGGCCCGCGAGATCGGTCTTGAAATCGAGCTTGAAGATATTGAACTGCGCTCATTAGTACCTGCACATTTGGCGGATATTCCCTTAGAGCAATTCCTTGGGCGGATCGCTGAATTAGACGATGAATTACAACAACAATATGGCGCGGCGGCGGAGCAAAATAAGGTGCTCAGATACGTGGCATCCTTAGATAATAGCGGGCCAGAGCTTAAAGCTGAAGTCGGTTTGCAATGGATCGATGCCCATCATCCCTACGCTAATTTAACGCCGGGGGATAACGTGTTTGTGATCCGCAGCGCCTTCTATCAAGGCAACCCTCTGATCATCCGTGGACCGGGCGCAGGGCGGGAAGTGACGGCGGCAGCGGTGCAGTCGGATCTGACGCAGATCTGCCGCGATCTATTGCAGGAATAGATTTAAATTCAAAAACTTAAAGGACTCATTCGAGTCCTTTTTTATTGGCTAGAATAAATCTATCGAGTTAACAGAGATTAAATGCGGTTTATGGGCATTTTGGGGCTTGACTTACACCTCAGTTTCTCTAGTATATGGACATATGGACGTCCAAACGTCCATTTAATTAGAACCACTGAACAATAGAGTCGTGCCATGGGCGGTTAGTGTCGTGCCAAGGGCGGTTGAGGAATTACACATGGCTTTTCATCACGCACAACATTCACATTCGCTGAACCAGAGCTTGTCTGAGCTTAATGGCGATATTAATGTTTCTTTTGAGTTTTTTCCGCCATCGACCCCCGAAATGGAACAAATACTGTGGAATTCTATCCGTCGTTTAGAGCCGCTTAACCCTAAGTTTGTGTCTGTGACCTATGGTGCTAACTCAGGCGTACGTGATCGCACCCACGGCGTGATTGAGCGTATTCAACAGGAGACCGACCTCGTTGCCGCGCCGCACTTAACCTTAGTCGATGCCAGCGATGAAGAGCTATTAGAGCTAGCTAAGCATTACTGGAAGTCGGGCATCCGTGACATAGTGGCGCTGCGGGGTGACTTACCCGCGGGCAGCCCTAAGCCAACCCGCTTTGCGGTGGATTTAGTACGTTTACTGCGCTCAGTGGCGGACTTTGATATTTCGGTGGCGGCTTATCCAGAAGTGCACCCCGATGCGAGCAATGCACAGGCAGATTTGATCAACCTTAAACGTAAAATCGATGCGGGTGCGAGCCGCGCCATTACCCAGTTTTTCTTCGATGTGGAATCTTACCTGCGTTTTCGTGACCGCTGCGTCGCGGCGGGTATCGACGTTGAAATCGTCCCCGGTATCTTACCTGTGACTAACTTTACCCAGCTAAAACGCTTCGCGGGCATGACCAATGTGAGTTTGCCGAGCTGGCTACATAAGCAATTCGATGGCCTAGAAAACGATGCGGGAACACGTCAATTAGTAGGGGCCAATGTCGCCATCGATATGGTGAAGGTTTTATCCCGTGAAGGTGTGAAGGATTTCCACTTCTACACCCTAAACCGCGCCGAACTAACCTATGCTATTTGCCACACTTTAGGTGTGCGTCCTAAATAAGTGATTGTTTAATAAGTTACTATGCTAAAAGCACCGATCCTCATCGGTGCTTTTTTGCTTTTAAAATCTAACAAAATGTATGTTTCATCTTGGGTATTCATTTCTATTGTATCGGTTTTACCTTTTCTTCTTTTTCTTGCTAATCGTATTTTTGATAATATTCAAAAAAATTAATTGAATTATTTTTCATTAAGTTAGCTCAAAAATATCCCTGAAAATGGGCTATGGTAGCTTTTATCTTAGTTTACTTAGCCTGCTAACTAAGTATAATGCTTAGCAGGCTAAGTAAAGTGGTGAGCGTGATGCAAACAGAATTAGAGCGTTTAAAGGAATTATCCCTCGCGGAACATTTAGGGCGTCTGCATCGGCTGTGGCGTACGGTCGCAGATACTGAACTCGCCCCTCTCGGATTGACCCATCCTAGATGGACGGCACTGTGGAAGCTGCTGCGCCTTGGCGACAATATCAGCCAGAAAGTGTTGGCCGATGCGTTAGAAATTGAACTGGCCTCTTTGATGCGGACTTTAGGCCAAATGGAGGAGCAAGGTTTGGTCGAGCGCCATTGCTGCGCCAAGGACAAGCGGGCCAGAATTGTGAGCCTGACACCCGCGGGGCGGGATGTGTTAAAGCAAATGGAAGCGCGGATTATTCAAGTGCGGCGTGAGTTGCTCTCAGGGATCAGTGCCAGTGAGCTCAGCGAATTTGAACGCATTATTGGCCTGATCAGCGATAACGCCTTAGCCAAACTGACCAAGACTACCGAAACCTTTAATGAGAAATAAAATGACACCGGATCAACAATTTGCCCGCTTAGTCAAAATTGCCATGCTCGGTTTTGTGCTGATATTTGGCTATTTCATGTTTGCCGACACTATGATGCCATTAACGCCCCAAGCGATGGCCACCCGAGTGGTGACTAAAGTGACACCGCAGATCAGTGGCAAAATTCAAACTATAGCCGTGACGAATAACCAAGCCGTTGCCAAGGGCGATTTGCTGTTTCAAGTCGACCCAACGCCCTATGAGCTGGCCGTATCACAGGCTAAATTGGCCTTAGAGCAAGCCCGCCAAGACAATGCCGAGTTAGATGCTTCACTCTTAGCCGCCAAGGCGGAGGTGAATGCGAGCCAAACTACGGCAGAACAAAAACGCCGAGAAGCAAAGCGCCTCGATGCCCTGTATGCCACCCATGGTGTATCGCAGCAACAGCGGGATCAGGCCGATAGCGATGCCGACGCGGCACAAGCCAATCTGCTAGCGGCCAATGCCCGCCTAGAAAAACTTAAGGTTAGCCGTGGGATGTATGGCGAAGAGAATCTTAAGGTGCGTCAGGCGCAAAACCATCTAGCCCAAGCCGAGCTTAATTTGTCCTATACCCAAATCCATGCCGATCAGGATGGGATAGTGACTAACCTGCAGTTAGAAGTCGGGAGTTTTGCGACTGTGGGGCAACCTTTGCTCGCATTAGTTTCTGATAAAGTTGATATTATTGCCGATTTCCGAGAAAAAAGCCTACGCGGAGTTAACGCATCTTCGACCGCTTTGATCGCGTTCGATGGTGAGCCTGGCCGTTTATATCGGGCGACGGTGAGCAGTGTCGATGCGGGGGTGAGTGCAGGGCAATTCGATGCAAATGGCCGTTTAGCGGCGCCGCAGGAATCGGATCGTTGGGTACGAGATGCCCAAAGACTCAGATTGCACTTAATGTTGGATGGCAATGGGATGAAAGATCTACCAGCGGGGGCGCGCGCCACAGTGCAATTGCTGCCAGATAACGGCCTATTTGGTTTGCTTGCTAAGGTGCAGATTAAGGTGATTAGCCTGTTGCACTATATCTATTAATATAGGGCGAAGAGCATGTTACTACGCCATAGCCCATTGACGGCCAATGATTTACGCCAGTGCTTGCGCATTGCGACGGGGGGGACGATTGGCTTTACCCTGTGTAAGATTTTTGGCTGGAGTAACGGGGTATTTTTCACTGTCACCCCTATGTTGTTACTGGGTTTAGTGCCCGTGATGAGTGGTCACGCCATGCGCCAATTATTGGCCTCATCGGCGATGGCTGGGGTTGAAGTTGGGTTACTCGGCGGTTTCTTTGGCAGCCATCCCGGTTTGATGACTCCCCTAGTGTTTTTATTGTTTCTTTACCGCTTTGCAGCCATGTCCCGCGGCAGTTTGTTCCTCTTTGGCGCCAACGGTGTGCTGAGCCTGAGTATCATGCTGCACTTTGCTAGTTATCCCGGTGTTGACTTAAACGATTTAATCTTCAGTAATTTTTGGGCAACGGCACTGTCGGGGGTCATCGCCTACGCCATGACGGTACTCTGGCCCGATATCGAGCCAAGGGCCGCTTACAAACCTGGACCTAAGGCGCCACATAGAATGCGCCACGAAGCGTTGCTCGGTGCCAGTATTGCTACTGCATCATTTTTGGTATTTCAAATATTTGATCTACGGGACTCGATGTCGGCGCAGGCAACGACTCTGTTGTTGCTATTCCCAATGCACTGGAATGGAGCACTCGACTATGCCCGTAAGCGTGCCATAGGGACTCTGCTGGGCGTGTCGTTTGGGGTATTAGTGCAGTTGCTACTCTATGATTGGTCAGGGTTATTGATATTAATTGTACCTCTGCTGTGGATTGGACTGATGATCTTTAGTCAAGCCCATGTCAGGGAGGCCAGTGGCTCTGGTGTCGGTTTCGGGGCTATGACCATGCTCGGTATCCTGTTTGGCCAATATCTGACTCCGGGTAATGACCTGATTTTCAGTGCGCTCTATCGGGTAAGCAGTATTTTTGTGGCGATAGTCGGCACCTTATTCCTCTGTTATTTGATCCATAAGTTATTGAATAGTTTTGAATCGACAAGGTTTGGTTATTAATAAACTAATATTAGATTTTTTTAATGCTTGTCCCTCGGCCCTTCGAGTAGTAAGGTACTTGGCATTCGTTTAGCGTCAGCTAGGCGTGTGAGCACTTAACGTTATACAACCTCCTATGCTTAGAGCTTAACTCTCTTCAAGGATAGAAAATGAACATTAAAATTAAAATATTAGCCACGGGCGTAACACTATTAAGCGGTTATGCTATGGCATCGGTTGCCCTCGCCGCAGGAGCAACCGCCATCCCACAACCTGCACAAATCTGTGTGACTTGCCACGGAATGGAAGGTGAGGGAATTGAACCCCTCGGCCCTCGATTAGCTGGGTTATCAAAGGACTATATCACGACGCAATTACAGCATTTTCAGGCTGGTGTGCGCCAAAATGCGACCATGATGCCGATGGCGATGACGCTTCAAGGTGATGGTATCGCACAAGTCGCCAGTTATTTTTCCGCTAAGCCAACCAATGATGTCAAACCCGTTATCCGTGGCGAACAGGTCACTTTCAGTGATGATACCGCCCGTTTGGCCTACCAAGGTGATTGGTCCCGTGGTTTACCCGCCTGCGTGACCTGTCATGGTCCTTCGGCACTGGGTGGCGGCTTATTTCCCCGCTTAGCAGGTCAACAGGCGAGTTATATCAAAACGCAATTATTGGCATGGCAGTCGGGAACGCGCAAAGGTGATGTCGATGGCATGATGGCGAACGTGGCCAACAAGCTGACCGCCGCCGAGGTTGATGCCTTAGCGAACTACTTTGCTAATTTGAAATAAGGAGCTGGCCATGAAATATTCCGCAATGTTATTACTGGCCGCGCTGGGGTCGTTAACCGTGCAGGCGCAAGCCGAAACGGATCCGGTGCAAGAGCGCCCAGATAAACAAGCCCCGCTGCCTTCTTTCCCTAAGGTTGCAGATCAAACCTATCTAACCCCTAGGCCTTTGAGCGCGATCCCCGAAGGTGCCTTTGGTGATAAAGTGCGTTTGGGTTATCAACTGTTTGTGAATACCCAACAGTTGCGTGATAAGTATGTGGGTAACGAGCTTAACTGCGCTAACTGCCATATGGATGCGGGCCGTAAAGCCAATGCATCACCCCTATGGGGCGCGTATTTTGCTTATCCGGCTTATCGAAAAAAAGACAATAAAGTCAGCAGCTTTGAAGAACGCATTCAGGGTTGCTTTAACTATTCAATGAATGGTAAAGCACCGCCAGCGGGTAGCCCTGAGTTAGTGGCACTTTCTGCCTATGCCTATTGGTTAGGCATGGGGGGCTTGATGGATGAAGCTAATCTTAATGACTCAGTGCCAGAGCTAAGCGATGCTGAACTGGTCAAAGGTGGCAAACGGGAAGACTTTCCGCTACCTGAGATATTAGCTAAAGCAATGACCGTCGAGCAGCGTGCTAGCTTGCCGGGTCGTGGTTATCCTGAGATCCCAAAACCCGAGCAAGCCTATTCACCCGAGCGTGGTAAAACCGTCTATGTCGCCCATTGCCAGACTTGCCATGGTGTCGATGGCCAAGGTCAAGCGATTGCAGGCGTGTATGCGTTGCCGCCGCTGTGGGGACCTCAAAGTTACAACTGGGGGGCGGGCATGCACAGGGTCAATACTGCCGCATTTTTCATCCATGAAAACATGCCCTTTGGTAAGAGTATGCAGCTAACGAACCAACAGGCTTGGGACGTTGCCGCTTACATCAACTCCCATGAACGTCCACAGGACCCACGTAACAAGGGTGATGTGAAACAGGCGCAGGAGAAATACCACAATGACAGCGATTACTATGGTGTCGAGGTCGATGGCAAAGTGCTAGGCACTCAGGCCTATCCTATTTTCCCTAAGAAGTCATAGTTGAGTCGCTTTGATTAAGTGCTCGTGCGGTGAAATAAAGCGAGTTAATAAATAAAGCAGAAAAGCCAGTAAGCCTATAGCCTTGCTGGCTTTTTTATTGGTCAAACATGTGTTGGTCAATTGTACTGAGTCATCTTTGATTTAAAATACAGAGAATTTAGCCATGGTGGCTCATTAAACTAGCTTATTAAACTAATATAGCTGCAAATTTAACCTTAAAAGTTAACTTAAATGTTAGCAATGTACTGTTGGATGAACTATAACTTTAGCTGTTGCTGTCCTGCGAAGTCATTTAGCTCGTTTTACGTCGAGCGAAAACGAAGAGAACATGGAGGTTCATCTAGTCAAACAGGAGTGTTGCTATGGCTCATCTCAACATAACAGCCAATGGTTATTTACTCACCGCGATGCCTGATATCGCAGATTTTCATGCGCACTATTACGGCTCAACTTTTATCCCTTCAATTACCGCAATTAAACGACCGACACACAGAACGCTTCAGAAACTCTACCCAACCGGGGTGTCAATTGCTTTACCTGATGGTTATCTGCAGACCGGATAGGGAATGTAGTTGGTGTCTGAGTTATCAGTCTGACATTGCAAGCATTACAAATCTGTCATCTGGTATATATCAATCCGACAAAAGTAGCCCTTCGCCCTCTTTATGGTGAAATTGGCGGTCATCTTGTCTACCTGAATAACGGACAGATTCAGACTCAAGGTTCGACATATTTTAAGCTTTTTCTCTGTAGCGCTTTGGGCTGTAGCGCATTACCAAACAGCCTTAAGATCAATAGGGCCTAGCTCAATTGGTTGTTCACGTTTCATAATAGAGGAGAATTAAAAATGGCTATACAACTTGAAATAGAAGATGGCAACCCTGCTTGGTATCTTAGTCATGATGTATGGACGGTGCCGGGTGATAACCCTGAAGGTTCGCCGGGAGTTCCTGTCGTCGGAAATAACTGTTATCTATGGGCTCGAGTTCATAATAACGGTACTACGCCTGTAAGTAATGCAACAGTTCGGTTTTATTGGGCAAACCCATCAGTAGGTTTTGACCGCAACACAGCTAATTTCATTGGCACGGCTTTTGTCTCGCTTGCCGCTTCTGAAGTAGCTGAAGTACTGTGTTTAACACCTTGGGTCCCTGTTTTTGTCAACAATGGCCATGAATGCATTTTAGCTGAGGCATTTCATCCCAGTGCGGATCCACTTCCTGCCAGCCCCGTGTTCAATGTTCCAACCGATCGTCATGTTGCACAGCGTAATCTATCGGTCGTTGTAGCAGCCAACTCGATGTTCCACATGGCTTTCGAAATCCACAATCCGGGTCGCAAACCACGTCGTTTTGAAGTAGCGACACAGCTCGGAAAATTTGAAGAGCTTCGTACTTTGCAAACAGTTTTACCCGATGTGAAACTTCCGCCAAAAGCAGGCAAAGTTGAGTTCGTCGGCTTTATTGACAAACATTGTCCTACTGAAGCCGAGTTTAAGAACGCAAAACCAGTTGTTCAGGCGATAGAAGTAGCTGCGGGTAGCCGTAAAGGAATGACACTCGTCGGTAAGCTGGAAGGTGATGGTGCACTTATCCACGTGTTGCAAAAAGATGGCGAGCAAATTATCGGTGGTCTTAGTGTATTAGTTTTGTCTGAAAAAGCAGCGCACGCCTGCAATAAAGGAGAATAGTCATGGCCCTGCAAATGATTATACCCAACCGTCCATTTTCTACAGAACCAATTACAGGCATGATGTTACCTGATGGTATTTTTGAAATTTCACTCGGAAAACAACGTATTAATGCCCATTTTACAAATAGCGGTGCGGCACCTGTCGCGAATGCAACAGTTTATATTGAAAGTGTTTCTCATCCGGGCATTGTAATTACACCTGCAACCTTTCCTCTGAATAATGTACAAAGCAATGTTGCGCACTTATTTGGTTGGGACGCTGATTTTAGTGCGTGTAGCCCTGGTAAACATTTGGTTAGCTTTATTGTCGAAAGTGGTGCAAGTAAAAAGCGTATCATCAAGCAAATTTTTGTGACTCACGTATCTTTTAACACTGCGACTAAAGAATTTACCGCTGTGACTCCTGAAGGCGCAATGACGGTTGTCTTTGACACTATCTTTGGTCCTTCAAGTCGCGGGTGTTGTACACCACGCCCTAACAGCCCCAAAGAGCCAGACAATAGTTGTTGTAAGGACAAACATCAGCGAAAAGAGCAACCAAATGTCATTGCGATTCTAGGCGAAGTGGCCAAAAAAGGTACTTTTGATCGCGATTTCAAACTGTGCTCACCCTATTACTTGCCTGGTAAACTGCATCTCAGTATTGTGCCTACGCCATCTTTTAGCGGTCAATTTGGTGATCTGCCCTTTCAGGACCCATGGTGGAAAGTTCTGATTGCAATCATTGCTGCATTGCTGGCACTTGGTGCAGCAATTGCCGAAGCTATTGATGGCTCAGGTGATTTAACTACTAGCGGAACTGGAACCGCGACGGACATCGATGGTGATGGCATTCCTGACGACTGTTGTGATGTCGGTGTGACGGTCAGTGGAGGCGGTAGTAGCTATGTTGCCGCCGGGCTTTTAGCTGCGGCCGCAGTAGTAGCTACGATTGCCGCAGCTTCTGATAAAATCGATCCTGTCCGGCGTGGTCAAAAAAATACCATACCCGCTGCCGGAGAGATCACGATAGGTGAAACACTGGAAATGTCTTTTGCATACCCAGAACCCGTCAAGGCTGGAACGGCTTTTGTCGCCGGCTTGAAATGGCTTTATACGCGGATCACAACAGGTGCCAGTTATACGTATAGTGCAACAGATTTGAATAAAAACGTTCATGTTCTTACGCACTACGATATTGATGCTCCAGATGTCATTAAAGTGTATAAACGCGAGCGATTTATAGTGCAGGCTTCATTTTTTGATGAGAATGAAAAAATACTCAAAGGTTCTGAGCTTTTCGTCCAATGTTATGCGGTAGGTCCCAATGGCGAGCTACGGAGGTTTCAGCTACAGGATCATGGTCAAAGTGATGATCAAAAGGCGAATGACGGCATTTATACAGGAGGAATGTATTTCTCTACAAAGGATGGCGGTTTGTGGACTTATTATGTCATTGCGCAGGATATTAATAACGCACAACCAGACATGAAACCTGAAGACGCTGCCCAGATTGTTGGCGGTATGGTCCTCACCGGACAATTGACACTATCTTTTGATGGTGGAACATGTGAGTTTGTTCCAGATGGACATGTCAATGTCATTGTCCCTAATTAGTCTAACCACGGGTTAGCATTTATAATTATGCATCACACATAAGCGGAGCTGCGAAACACGTCGTGTAGCCCGCTTATCACTGCGTTAAATGTCCAAGCTATAGCACTTTGAGTAAATAGCTCAAGACTAAGTAGCGAGGACAGTATAAATAGAAAGAGTTCTGCCTGTCCCATCTTTCGTCATCTTTCGGCGGCCTTACGGCCGAGGTGAATCAAGGTCGTGGGGCTTCACCCCCTGATGTTAAATCAAGAGCCGACCAAGGAGGACTGCTCGTCCTATCCTCCTTGCCTATTATTTTCACATCAGCCAAGACGCCCCTAACGGAGTTGAAAGCCCCTTGGGCATTTAGCGTCCTTATGCTATCGCGTCAGACGCTCGTCCCTGATTCGACTAACGCTATCTCGGCATCCATGCCTCGCTCACGCAACGAACACAAATGCCCAGCGGCAACTCCGAGGGGAGGATGAACTTCTGTAGTCTCGGTATTGGCTGTTAATCCCAAAAGAGTTGTGCCTATTCCATCTTTCTTATTGATTTGAAAACCTATCTTGAATGCATGAAACGTATCGAGGGAGTCGAACCCTCTCTACGTTTTCTAAGAAGCTGATTTACGCTGGTTTTTGGTCAAAGGAAACAAACTCTTGTTACACCTTACTGTATTTCCTAAGTAAGAGGAAATACCAAATGATATCCACCTCCTTTTTTAACAAGCCAAAATGCTTCTCGGTTAATAGGGACTCGATTTTTCAGGATGAAAAACGTTGATACCATACTGAGGTTGATGCTAACTTCTTAGAATAATTAAATTATTTACTCAGCTAATTCCAATGTTCAACTCTATTCGTTGGTTTCTAGTAGAAGAGCGGGTAATACACTGTTAGGTGTTCTTATGAGTATGATGTCGCAGGTGGCAGCATTCTGCAGAGAGGTGTACAAGACGAAACTGCTTTGGACTATTGAATTTGAAGATGAATCTTTATTGCAGTGGTTTGAAGAAGATGGTTCACAGGTACTTCCATTTTGGTCTTCTGAATCCAGAGTAACAAAAGTGATTGAGCTCCTTAAAGATTTTGATAGCGGAGTACCGACTTCAATAGAACTCGATGAATTTGAAGCTGAATGGGTACTTGATTTGGTTGCGTCAAATATACGTATCGGACCAAATTGGACAGGAGAAAATCTTTCGGGTACTACGTTCGAAGCAAATGAAATGATTCGGCGTATCTATCGACAAGGAAAGCAAACTAGTAAAAACACCTAACAAATAAGGATAGGCCGCGCATAGCCGCGACCTTATCCCAAGTGTTGAACAAGCCCGATGCTGGTTGTTGACACTTTATTATGCAAATAGCGGATTGAGAATTTGTGCTGGCGAAGGTCTTATTTTC